>Ga0155521_138_pt1 | contig 206288 bp, 193 predicted proteins | sample RifCSPhighO2_12_FD_107178 | JGI IMG/M metagenome (GOLD analysis project Ga0155521, IMG submission 107178) | Alphaproteobacteria bacterium RIFCSPHIGHO2_12_FULL_42_100
CGTGTTTCAACAGACGAGTCATCATCTACTCTGTTGTAATCCTTCCCTGCAAAAACAGGTGACAAGGATGATGTTAAAAGAGCGATACTTGTTGTCGTGCAAAGAATTTTTTTTGAGTAAGTACTCATATAGTCCCCTTTATTTTTTATTTTTCAATGAAATTGAACCTTATTAAGGATGACCTGTCAACTAAATTTTCTAAAATTTTACTAAAATTTAATATTTATAATCTATTAGCAGTCCCTACTCGGAATTTTTAGATAATTTCCTTCTCGTGTGTGGTAGGCTAAACGTAAAAAAAGATCATTCCAGTCATCATTCTTAAAGGGTTGGCTAAAGGACTTTACCTCATTGCCTAAAATTTTATTACCAAAGAGGATAAGTGTTTTTGGTGATACAAAATGATATTCAAATCTCTATCACCAAAAAGGCAATGGCTTAATTTTGTAAAGAAAATTTTGCAAAGATTTTTTTGAACTCAAGGCCTTCAATGAGGAAAACTCTCTCAGAAGTTTATTGCAGAATGTTTTATTGACGTTGCCCTAAGAGTGTTGGATTCGGATCCAACCGATATTTGTAGAAAGGATGGTCATGAGAAATAATCCTCTCAAGCAAAAGGGGTTTTTGGCCACGGAGGAAGCAAAGCATTTTGGATTGGGAGAGTTCTTGTATTTCAGCAGGTGTCATGAGTTTTTCTTTTATTTGACTGACGGATTCAGATCCTGCTCCTTTGAGAAAGTCCACGTATTCCCTTGTGGCATTGGTTCGGGTTACAACTGTTTTATCTCCCATTAATGACGATACCCAGGACGCTGTTGCTGTGTCCGTTCGTCCTAAATTAAATACACGCACGGTTGCAGAGGATCCAAAGATCACATCTGCTTCTTTGCCCCAAACGGATTCAATGGAGGATTTATCTTGAGCCACCATAAAGGCCTCTATTCCTGCCCCCGCTGCAACGGTCACAATGTTCAGTAACTGGCGCATGGCTCCAAGACGGGGGAACTCATCAAGGAGGAGGAGAATCTTTTCTTTCGGGTTTTTATATCCAGATTGGCGAATGACAGTCCCTAAAACAATGTTTGTAAAAAGTCGCAAGAATCCTGACATGGACTCAATCATGTCTAGAGGAATCACACAAAAGACGTCTATTTTATTATCGAGAAGATCTTCAAAAGAAAAGTCCCTGAGGGACTCCCTTAGGGAGACCTCCCTTAGGGAGTCATTTTTTAAAGAATCATTTTGAGAGGTCAGAAAGATTTTGTTTTTCTCAAATCCAATCCATGAAAGGTTTCGTTTGAGGGTGGTCATGAAAGAGCCTCTTTCCTCATCCCCTGCAGCCAGCAAAATATGGGCCATTTTAGAAGGTCGTCCTTGAAGAAAGTCTTCTTGCTTTTCCCATTGCTTGAGTCTTTGAATAAATCCTGGCCCACAAACAAAATCATAAAGCGTATTCAAGTTAAAGGCTTCTTTTGGAAGGGTGTGCTGAATGACTTCAAGGCACACTTGAAGAATGTCAAAAGCCATTTTGTAAAAGTGTTCGTTATAATGATTGGGAGGCTCAAGCAAGCCTTCAATGATGGTTTGAGAATCACGTTGGAATTCTTGTGGTCGAATATAATCGAGTGGATTCCAGCACCACTGGTTTTTTTCAACAACATCAAAGGGGTTCAAAACCACAACAGTCCGTCCTTGTTTTTCTCTTGCTCTTTTTGTCATGGCAAAGAGCTCCCCTTTAATGTCTAGAACAGCGATTGGGCCATGATGATCGAGGATTGCTGGAAGGACACAAGAAACTCCTTTTCCTCCTTGAGAGCCAGATATGACAACATGATGACCCCCAAGCCATCCTTTTTGAGAGTTGGGAAGATAGCGCAGTATCTTTCCTCGTGTACCTGATTGATAAGAAGGAACACCTAAAGGAAGTCCCTTTTTATTGTTGAGGAGTTGTTTTTCTTTAGCCTTTTCTAAAAACCCAGACTTCCAAGGGCCTTCTTTAACTCGATAAGCCCTGTCTAAGAACAATCGTCGGCTTGGGACTAAGACTAAGGGGCGGAACGAAAACCGAGCGAGAAAAAGCGGCACTGTCGAAACAATAAACCAAACCAGATAATTTAAATCGTTGTTCATTATCCGCATTTCTAACCAAGACAAAGTTTCGAAAAGAGCTGTGTCTAAAGGAGCATGGAGTCTTAATTTGAAAAAGACTTTTTTGGTTTCCAAAAAAGTCAGATAAAAAGGCTCTAAAGCCAGGATAAAAGTTATGATCAACAAGGCAAAGGCAAAAATTTTAAGAACTTCCATAGAGCGCGCTTCTAGAGATAACAAAAGACAAGAAAACAGAGTTAAGTTCAGAGAAAATGCAAAAATGGCTTTAGATTGAAAAAAGAGCGGCCAACAAAAATGGGGAGAAAAGAACCAAAGAGTGAGTCCTATAACAAATGTTAGGAGAGGGATTAGATATCGCATGGGGAATTCTCTTTTGTAAGAAGGATGACTTTAAAAGCTGAAGAGGTGTTTTGACGGATGTTTTGTTCTTCAAAGCGCTCAATATCTGAAAGACGATATCGAACACCTTTATTCATTTTAATAAAGAGAGGTCCCCGCCCATTCCATCGCCACTGGCTTAAAGTTGCAGGGGTAACGTTCCAGCGCTCAGCTAAGGCTTCTGGAGTCAGTAATAGTTTTTCCATAAATGTTTTTCCTTTCTTCTTATTCTTATGGACTTGGCCTCGCTAATCGAGCCAATTGCCTTATGAAAACACAAAACAAAGTTATCGTCAACAGTAATTCTGCATCATATACTTTATTTTCTCTGCATATACAAATATGTATATTCGAATGTAAGATTTTGTTACTTCGAATGCATAAATAATGATTCTTCGAAGAATCAAAAATGATCTTTGGAGAGACATTCAATGACAAATGAGAAAAGGTGGAACATAGGAGGGATATAGGTCAAAAGGTCACAAGCTATTCTATTGGCATAGATATCAATAAAATAAAAAAGATAGAGCTCCATCAATTACAATGGAGTGCTATCTTGGGTAAACATACATTACAGAGGAAGCTCTTGAAAAACCTCCTTTCATTGGGCCTATCTATTGTTTTGCGCATCTTTCAGCAGAATGCTGAAAACGTGATGAAGATTCCTCGTGCTGGCAGTAAGACCTTCTAATACCCCTATCAAAAGAAAGAGACGTTGAAGTTGCCATTCAAATTCGTTGAGAAATTCAGAAGACGCGGTTATGTTAGGCTTAGCCATGATCAAATCTCCTTTGTAGATTTGGTTATCGGTTAGTAGCGGGGGATGTTTCTAGCGTCCCTCGTTACGCTTATGAGTTTATCTGCTTTGCCCATAAAATCAACAACATTTTAGAGGGCCATGTTTTTTACCCGTTTAGATTTAAGAGGGCTTTGGACCATAAGAAATTTCTTTTATGATAATGCCCACCTGTGTTTTCTCCCTATTTTAAAGATTGTCAACCAGTTAACAACTGCCCAAAATCAATGACTTCTGCAAAGAAACCGCTATCGATTACATCTTCATGAACCCCATTGACATGAATTAAGACCAGCCTACAAGAAAACCCTTTAGGATAACTCAAGCTTTTTAACTTCTGTTCGCCCTCCTTAATGACTTCTTTTCCAATGGGATGCTTTGAGAATTTAACCTCGCAAATGTAAAGGTTCCCAAACTTTGTTTGAATAAGATAATCAATTTGGCACCCAGGATATTGATTCGTCTTCCTTTGGAAAAAAGGGTTGTCTGCAATAACTTCTTCTGGCTTGATTCCTAAATAATTCTTTATATACATTCTGTTTGAAAGGACAAGATTTTCAAACTGTAGGCCCATAATGATGTCCCAGCTTGGGAGGGAGGCCAGGGACTTAAAGGCAAACTCGTTGTTCTCAATCTTGAGGCGGGCCCTATCTATGTATTTGAGATAAAACCTTATATAATTATCGCTGAGGCGAAAATGGCTCAGCCGAGAGACGTCTCCTGAAGAAATTTGCCATGTATAATCCCTACTAATAAAGCCAGATTTCACAAGATCTTCTAGACAGGTGCTGATAAATCCAGTTTGGGTGATTTTCAAGGAGTGGCAAATATCCTTAATCTCCATAGGACCATTGGAGAGTGTTTGTATAATCTTTTTGTAAGTGGAGCTTCGATCGGAAAAAAGGTCAGAGAAAATATCGTTAAACTCATTAACTAACGGACCGCCTTTTACGAAGCATAAATCTTTAATATTTTCCTCTGCAGATAAAGTGGGTTTGATTTCTTCAAGGTAACGGGGGACTCCTCCTGTAATGGAAAGAACTTTAAGTTTTTCATAAGACGATACATAACTCCCACCTCGCGACCAAAATTGATTACAGTCCTTTAAGGGTAATTCCTGGAGTGTGAGTCTGTAGGATATTCTTCCTAAAAATCCCGCACTTGATAAAATGTTTTTATCAATCCAGGTGGAGACAGAGCCGCAGAGTATGAAGATAAGCTTAGGATTCTTTTTAAAATGCAAATCCCAAGCATTCTTTAATTTTCCAAGAAAATCAGGGTCTTTTGAACCCATCCATGAAATTTCATCGAAAAGAACAATAATTCTTCCTATTTTAATTTTTTCAGCAAGCAACGTAAATAGCTTGCTCCAATCGTCAACGTAGACTTCAGGAAGGCCAGTCTGCATACTCAATTGACGAGAAAATTCATTTTTTTGAGATTGAGCCGTTGTCTCATCTGTAGGTGGTAATCCAGAAAATTGGTAAAAAGTATGTTTTTTTGCAAACTCTTGGATAAGACGACTTTTACCAATTCTTCTCCGCCCTTGAACGACAACCAGACTGGCTACATTCTTTTTAAAGAGCTTGGAAAGGGCTTGAAGTTCAGTTTGCCGGCCAATAAAAGGGAGGGACATTTTTAATTTATCCTTGTGAAAGACGATGACTTCATAGTACGACTAATAAATTAAAAATGTCAATCATTAGTCGCGAAAACAGAGAGAAAAATTACGACGATAAATCGAGATTTAACTGTTTTTAGTCGTTTGTTTTTCCTGTCATCCGCTTGCCAATTTTTTCAGTTGCCGCAATGAGAGGTTGGCCAATGAGGTGAGCATAGCGAGCTGTGGTCTGGGTTTGTTTATGTCCTAAGAGTGCCCCTATAATGGGGAGGGATAATCCGTTGCTGGCAGCAATAGAGGCAAAGGTATGGCGTAAGTCATGGAGACGAACATCATCAAGCCCAACCTTCTCTCGAATCCGCCTCCAGGGTTTTTGCAGGTTAATAAGGTGAGCCCCTTCTTTGCCCCCACAAATCACAAAAGGATTCCCAACCTCCTGAGGAATGTGTTTTAAAAGGTCAATGGCGACTGTTGAAAGATAAACAAGTTTTTTGCCTGTCTTGCTGTCCCGAAGACGCAGACACTGGTTCTCTAGATCTACCTCTTCCCATTTGAGGGTGAGAATTTCATTGAGGCGACATCCTGTAATCAATAGCAAGCGAATCGCATAAAGAGGCCAGGGATTCGTATTGTCTCTCTCCTCCTCAGCCAGGGCGCCCATCAAGCGAGCAATTTCGCCCTGGCTTAAAAACCGCTCTCGTTTTGTTTCGCTGTATTTTTTAATGTGAAGGCAGGGATTGGAATGGTTTGGTCGGTATCCCCACAACTCTGCCAAGTTTAAGGCTTTGGACAAAAGACTCCGCACGCGATTCGCTGTCGTCGGAAGGTGCTGCAAAGAATGGTGAAGTTTGGAGATATCGCTTCTCTCTATGGATGAGACTTTTAATGCACCTAAGGCGGGCAGAATAAATTGATTCCACAACCTTTGGTCTTCTTTGCAGCTTGACAGTTTTTTGTGGGGGGCATGTTCTTTCATATATTTTTCTGCAAGTTCTTTGAGTATTGGAGTTTGGCGCACCTCTTGTTTTTCTCCGGAAGGATCCTTCCCTTGGCTCACTTCCAAAAGCCACCGTTGGGCTATATTCCTGGCTTGCTCACAAGTCATAATTCCATGATCGCCAATCTTAGGACGGCGTTGCCTTCGATCCTGAGTGCGATAATAAAGGAAATAACTCTTCTTCCCAGTAGGGGTAATTTTACAAAAAAAACCACTGATCTCAGAATCCCATAGAATCAGATCCTTCTCTTGTGGGAGGATTGACTCAACAATTTTCTTAGTCAGTTTTTGCATAATCAGTTGCCCTTGTTTTTCATTCTAGGTAGCACATAGGTAGCAGCATAAAAAGATTTTGGCAATATGAAAAAGAACGAGGGAGATCAAAAATCATTATAAAACAAACAATTATATACTTTTAGAGAACAAGAAATATTGAGAAAAATGTATGAATCTAAGACTACGGATCAGAAGGTTAGGAGTTCGAGTCTCTTCGGGCGCGCCAGGAAACCACTGGGATTTTTAAGTCATTTGATTGAGAGAAAGCAACGACTAATACCAAAAGTTGTCTAGAAAATAATAAGGAACATTGTTAATGGATAATAAAAAATATAGATATAATCATATAGGAATCCCTACTACAAAAAAGTTAAAGGATGAAAAATATCTACCAGATTATGATGTTTATATTTCTGGATACAATGAAAATGAGTTTAATGTAGAGTACATGAGATATGGTGAAAAGTGCACGATTCCGGATATTGTAAAAAAACTGCCGCATGTTGCGTTTGAAGTAGATGATATTTATGAGGCAATCGAAGGCTGTGAAGTTATTATAGAGCCAAATAGCCCGTCTGAAGGAGTTACAGTTGCATTTATATTGGTAAATGATGCTCCAATAGAATTTATGCAATGGGTAGGACGAGGGGATTTTGATAATAAAGAACCCCGTCCATGATACGATGGGCTGGTTTGATGTAAATCATTTGCCCGGTCCCATTATTCCTGCGTCAAGTTCGATATCGAGCAATATTTAAAGGGTGATCTTTATGGAGAGTTCGGATATGGAGTTGAGTGGTCTGAAAACAAAGGTAGATCTGATTGCCATTGGGGATGCCCTTGAAGCCATTGCTCTGAGGAGTGTCTTAGAATCCTTTGGGGTTGAAGTTCGATGTCATTTTGTTGCCAGCGTGAAGAAGTTGATTTCATTTCTTAACGGGAACGAGTTTCTCCACAAGACAGTTATCATCTCTTGCCATGGGGATGAAAAGGGGATGATACTCCCAGAACTTACTCCAGAACTTGAAAATACAATGCCCTATCGTCGAGTCTTATCCGCATCAGATTGCACCGAATTTTTAGAGCTCAAGGATCAAGTTATTATTAATACAGGATGTTGCTTAGGAAAGGATGGCTTTGCTAAAAGCTTTATACAAGGGGGAGCTTCGGCTTATGTAGGATTTGAGACCTATCCTGAAGGAAATGCAGTCGTACTTTTTGTCATTTCATTTTTGTACTTTTTTATTTGCCAAGATCAAACATTAAGAACCGCCTTCAAAAAGGCAAAATCTCTAGATGAGAGAGAAAGCTTCGTTAAACTCCATGAAAAAAAATCTTAACCATGGGTAAGACAACACCATCAAAATAATCTATCTTTTAGCTTTCTTTCGACGAATTGTTTAATGGCAATGGGGGTATATAGCTATGAACGCGGGACGCACGGCAAGATGTTATGAGACTATGCCCATGGCATTTCACACCACTAGCTTCTGATCGGGCTTTTAGTTTAAACTAGAATAATAAATTATAAAAACGAAAGGCCCCAATGATCACTCTGAATACCTTTCCCGACATTATTGTCCTAACAGTGGCTTACCTTTTTGGCTCAATTCCTTCAGGCCTTCTTGTGAGTTGGTTAAGCGATCTCCCAGACCCTCGAACTATGGGCTCAGGAAACATTGGCACGACTAATATGCTGCGCCTTGGAGACAAAAAAGCAGCTTTACTGACCCTTACCATTGACGTCCTCAAAGGAAGTTTCGCTGTTGTTTTTGCCCTCATTTTTATGCCGGCGCTGGCCCAATGGGCGGGGATCGTCGCTGTTATAGGTCATATATGGCCTCTCTGGCTGATGTTCAAAGGAGGAAAAGGTGTCGCAACCTCCTTTGGCGTTCTTTTGATGCTCAATTGGATTTTGACCTTGGCGTGCTTTGGGACATGGACCACTTTTGCCATTATGACTCGCTATTCTTCCCTTGCCTCCCTTATCACCTTTCTCTTAAGTTCATTCTATGCCTTGTTTGTTTCAGGAGAAAGCCTTGTTATTACATGTTTGATCTTGACGGCGCTTATTTTTTGGACGCATCGTCATAACATCGACCGTTTACGAAAAGGAAAAGAACCGAAAATTGGCGATCCCACTTCCCCACCCACTACCAAAAGATGACGATCTTTTCAGTTACTTGTGTCTTACGCGATCGGAAAACGTAGGGCCTGTTACCTTTCACAAATTGCTTGAGCGCTATGGCACAGCTGATAAAGCCTTGAAAGCTTTGCCAGAACTAGCCTCACAAGGTGGCCTTAAGCGATCCTTGCATATAGCTTCTCAAGCTAACATTGAAAAGGAACTAGAATCTATTGCCTCCTTTGGGGGCCACTTCATCCCTTATCATAGCCCCTTATACCCCCGCCTTCTTCGGCATATTGATTCCGCCCCTCCCCTTTTAACGGTAAAGGGAAAGCTAGAACTCCTCCAAGAGCCCATTTTCTCGATCGTAGGCGCACGCAATGCCTCCGCCCTTGGCAAAAAAATGGCCCAATCCTTAGCCGAAAAGCTAGGGCGTGAAGGCTGGGTGATCTCCTCTGGCCTTGCACGCGGGATTGATGCTGCGGCCCACAGGGGAAGCCTTTCAAAGGGCACGATTGCTGTGCTGGCAGGTGGAATTGATCAAATCTATCCTCCTGAAAATGAGGAGCTTTATCTCCAAATTGCTGAAGAGGGCCTTCTTCTCGCCGAATCACCCTTTGGAACTCAGCCTCACGCTACTCTTTTTCCTCGGCGTAATCGTATCATTTCGGGCTTAAGTCGAGCCCTTCTCATTGTTGAAGCAGCTCTTAAATCAGGGTCTCTTATCACAGCCCGCAATGCAGCAGAACAAGGGCGCGAGGTCTTTGCAATTCCTGGTCATCCTCTTGATCCAAGAGCGCGTGGGTGTAACCGCCTTATTAAAAATGGTGCTATTTTAGTGGAAGAGATTGAAGATATCCTTAATGAAATCCATCCTTCTCAACCCCTTGAATTTAAAGAAGAGCGCCCACAACTCATAAATGCTGTTTCCCCAAAAGACCTCACGCACGCTCGTGTCCTTGTTAACGAAAATTTAAGCGTTGTTCCAATAAGTATTGACGAATTGATCCGAGAATGTCAGTTGTCGACATCGGAAATATGGGTTGTCCTCTTGGAAATGGAAATAGCGGGACGTATAGAGCGCTTTCCAGGTGGAAAAGTGGCTCTAAAAGAGGAATGGAAAAGCTTATGAACGTCGTCGTTGTTGAATCCCCATCAAAGGCAAGAACAATCGAGAAGTATCTTGGTAAGAATTATAAGGTCCTTGCAAGTTATGGGCACGTGCGTGATTTGGTTTCAAAGGAAGGCTCCGTGAAACCAGACGAAGATTTTGCCATGACCTGGCAAGTTGATGAGCGTTCGAAAAAACATATCGACGCCATTACGAAGGCTCTTAAAGGGGCGGGACATCTCTACCTTGCAACCGACCCTGATCGTGAAGGAGAAGCTATTTCCTGGCACATTCAGGAAATCTTAGCCCAAAAAGGCGCTTTAAAGGACATCAAGCCCGAGCGCATTGCTTTTAATGCCATTACAAAGGAAACCGTAGCCAATGCCTTGGCCCACCCCCGCCCTATTGATCGTCAACTTGTGGAAGCTTATTTAGCACGGCTCAGTCTTGACTATCTTGTTGGTTTTAATCTTTCTCCTGTCTTGTGGAGGAAATTACCCGGGAGCCGGTCAGCAGGACGCGTCCAATCCGTAGCTTTGCGCCTTGTTGTTGAGCGTGAAAATGAGATTGAAACCTTTAAATCTCAAGAATATTGGACAATTGAAGTTGAGTTCTTAACAGAAGATCAAAAGCCTTTTAAGGCACGCCTCACCCATTTGGATGGGAAAAAACTGGACAAATTTAGTCTTGCTTCGGAAAAGGATGCACGAGACGCAGAGAAAAAAATCAGAGCCCAAGACTTTCATATTGATGCAATCGAGAAAAAGCGACTCCAGCGCCATCCTCGTCCGCCTTTTATTACCTCGACCCTCCAACAGGAAGCCTCTCGGAAACTCGGCTTTAGCCCTAGAAGAACCATGCAGCTCGCCCAAAAACTTTATGAAGGTGTTTCTATTGGCTCTGAGATCGTAGGACTTATCACCTATATGCGTACCGACAGCACCCAAGTGGAAGGGAGTGCTATTGCTGCATGTCGGAACGTCATCGAAAAAGTCTTTGGGAAGAAATATCTGCCTCCAAGCCCACGTCAATACAAAACAAAAGTCAAAAATGCCCAAGAAGCTCACGAAGCCATCCGCCCTACAGATTCAAGACGTAATCCTCAAGAGATGACAAAATTTCTGGATCATGATCACGCAAAGCTTTATGAGCTTATTTGGAAGCGTATGATGGCCTCTCAAATGGCCAGTGCCGAGCTTGATCAAACCAGTGTTGATGTGGTCGATCAAAAAAAGGAGATTATCCTCCGTGCCACAGGGTCAGTCCTCGTCTTTGATGGTTTTCTAACCCTTTATCGGGAGAGCCTTGATGCGGATCAAATGGAAGATGAGGACAACAAAATCCTCCCCCCTCTTCGCGAGAAAGAAACAGCGAAAAAGCAAAATATTCTTCCTGAACAACACTTTACACAACCCCCACCGCGCTATACGGAAGCAAGCCTTGTTAAAAAAATGGAAGAATTGGGTATTGGACGTCCATCGACCTACGCTCGCATTCTTCAGGTTCTCCAAGAGCGGGGGTATGTAAAAAATGAAAAGCGTACTCTGATCCCTGAAGATCGGGGGCGTATTGTAACGGCTTTTTTGCTGAACTATTTCCGTACCTATGTAGAGTATGACTTTACAGCCCAGCTGGAAGAGCAGCTCGATGAAATTTCGAATGGCGACTTGTTCTGGAAAGATGTGCTTATAAAGTTCTGGAAACCTTTTCATGGTGCCATTGATGAGGCTCAAAAGCTTAAAATACAAGAAGTCCTGGAGCAGCTCCAAAAGGACTTAGATGACTTTCTTTTTCCACCTCTTGAAGGTCAAGCGGACCCCCACCTATGCCCTCGCTGTAAAAAAGGAATGTTGGGCTTACGCTTGAGCAAATTTGGCTCCTTTATTGGATGTTCTGAATACCCTGAATGCAAGTATACACGCCCTCTCATCGTTTCAGAAGAAGGGATAGATCAAGTTCAAGAGGAACCTTATGAACGGGAATTAGGTATCGACCCTTCATCAGGCTTAACCGTTAAGGTTAAACGTGGCCCTTATGGATTTTACATCCAATGGGGAGAGGTCATCTCAAAGAAGGAAAAGCCAAAACGCGCTTCCTTAACAGCAGGGATGAATCCTGACGAAATCACCCTGAAGGAGGCCCTTTCCTTGGGCGCCCTTCCACGAAGTGTGGGGTTTGATCCAGAAACCAAGGAGCCCATTACAGCAGCTGTCGGGCGCTTTGGCCCCTATGTTAAGCTTGGTAAAATATTCGCCTCACTCAAGAAGACCGATGATGTGTTAACCATTGATTTGACTCGAGCACTTCAGCTCATTGAAATCAAGAAGAATACTCCTCCAAGAAAAGCAAAAGGAAGCCGTGGCAAAAAAGGATAAACATTTTCCCACCTTTGAGGAGATCCTCGACTTTATTCAATCTTCTGATAAAAAAGTTGGCAAACGTGAGATTGCCCGCGCCTTTAACCTTAAGGGACACCAACGCATTTGGCTTAAAGATGTCCTCAAAGAAATGGGAGATAAGGGGCTGATTCAACGTGGTCACAAACGAAAGATGCGTCCATCAAAGTCTCTCCCTCCAGTTCTCCTCGTGGACGTCTCTCCCAACCTTTCTGAGGAAGGGGAAGTTCTTCTCATGCCTGTCGAAAAGGAGGAGACCTTTCTCCCCATTATTTTAGCAGAACCAGCAGCTTCTCGCGTCAAAACAGGAGAAAAACTCTTGGTCCGTCTAAAACGCCATCCCGATGGCTATTACATGGCGCGCCTTCTTAAAAAAATAGAAGTCAAACCTAAAACCTTAGTAGGTGCTATTATTAAAAGCCGTGGTGCCTTTTACTTCCAGCCCTCTGACCGGCGGCGGCAAGAAGATATTGCTCTCCTCCTCGAGCCAAAAAAGGCCAAGGAGGGAGATCTGGTCGTCGCTGAATTACAGCGTCAAGAGCGCCCCTTAAAGGCCAAGGTCCTCAAGACCCTGGGATCCCTTGATGATCCCCGTTCCATTAGCTTAATTTCCATTTACCAAGAAGGTCTGCCTCATGAGTTTTCCGAAGAGGTACTTCGAGAAGCCGAAGAGGTTCGCAAACTATCCCTTGAGGGGCGAGAGGATTTGCGTTCTATTCCCTTTGTCACCATCGATGGCGATGATGCCCGCGACTTTGATGATGCGGTGTGGGCTAAGGAAGAGGAGGAAGGCTGGCACCTCATGGTAGCCATTGCTGACGTTGCCCATTATGTACGTCCTGAAAGTGCTCTCGACAAGGAAGCCTTTCTTCGTGGAAACTCGGTTTATTTTCCTGACCGGGTTGTGCCCATGCTCCCTGAAACCCTTTCCAATGACCTTTGCTCCTTGAGGCCTAAGGAAGACAAAGCTTGTTTTTCAGTCCACCTTTGGCTGGACCAAAAAGGACGCCTTAAGCGTTATAAGTTTGTTCGAGGCGTTATGCAGTCCATTGAACGCTTAACTTACGTCCAAGTCCAACAAGCCATAGACGGAAATCCGGATCAACAAACAAAACCGCTCCTTAACTCCGTTATCAAACCACTGTATGGGGCCTATGCGCTTTTACAAAAGGCCAGGGAGTTTCGCGGTACCCTTGACCTGGAGATTCCCGAAAAGCAAGTTTTCTTGGGAAAAGAAGGACACATTGAAGACATTCATCCGCGGTCTCGCCTTGAAAGTCATCGTCTCATTGAAGAGTTTATGATCTTGGCCAATGTAGCCGCAGCCCAACAACTGGAAGCCCGGAAAGCGCCATGTATTTATCGAATTCATGATGAACCCGACCCTGCCAAACTTTTTATCTTCCGAGAACTCGTTGAAGGGCTTGGTTTTTCATTTCCCAAATCCCAAGCTATCACACCTAAGGCATTTCTTCATCTTTTAAAGGCAGCTCATGGCACTCCACAACAGGCATTGATCAGCCAACTCACCTTAAGGACCCAAGCCCAGGCCCTTTATCACCCTGAAAACATTGGCCATTTTGGTTTGAGTCTGAAAAAATATAGCCACTTCACCTCCCCCATTCGACGGTACGCAGACATCATTGTCCACCGAAGTTTGATTGAGGCCTTACAACTTGGGAAGGACGGACTTCAAAAGGAGATGGATTTAACCGCTATTGGCGAGCAGGTCTCGTTCACAGAAAGGCGCGCGGCCGCTGCCGAAAGGGCTGCCCTTGAGCGCTATGTGGCTGTTTATCTCAAAGATAAGGTTGGAGAGACCTTTGAGGGGCGGATCAATGGGGTTACGTCCTTCGGGCTTTTTGTTACATTGGAGCATTCCGGTGCTGATGGCTTGATTCCACTCGCCTACCTCACGGATGATTTTTATGTCTTTGAAGAGCGCAAACACCGCCTTATCGGACGCAGATCTCGGCATATCTATACCCTAGGTGATCCTATCATTGTTACTTTAAAGGAAGTTGATATGCTGACCAATTCGATTACCTTAGCGCCTGTTCAAACGCGTCCTTTTAAGAAGAAAAAACGAGGAAAGCGAGAGCTCTGAATTAGACCCTTTCCCCCCTTTCTTTCCCCAGTGACAAAAGGCCATTGAAAGGTTAAATTTATTCAAAACAGAATTTAGGAAAAATATGACAATTTTTTATTGGCTTCTTTCAATTATCGCCCTTTTCATGCTTATTCTTTTTTCAGCTTTCACATCAGCTTCTGAGGTAGCCGTGTTAGCCTCGTCCCGCGTGAGGCTCTACCATTTAGCAAAAAAGGGGAACACAAAAGCATCAATTGTCATGAGCTTGCAATCCCATATCGGTGGATTTATTGGCTCAGTAATCCTTTTAAACACATGGTTTAATACCCTTGTTACCGCCCTTGGTACCGGCGTTATGACCTATCTTTTTGGCCCAATTGGCGCTCTTTATGCAGCTATCCTCATGGGAGCTCTCATCACAATTTATGCTGAAGTTGTTCCCAAAATGTACGTTTACACTTGCCCTGAACGTATTGCTATTGCCTTTGCGCCTCTTTTTAAACCCCTTCTCAAGGTCATGATGCCTTTAACAAAAACCATTAACTTTATCGGCCATGGATCTTTGAATCTCTTTGGAGTTCACATTAAAGGAGATTTATCTGAAGCTGCAGCCGCTGAAGAGCTCCGAGGTGCCATCGAGCTTCATGCTTCCTCTTCAAGTGAAGAAAGATCGATGTTACGGAGTATTTTGGATCTCACAGTCATTGAGGTTACCGAAGTTATGCATCATCGTAAGAGCATGTTTATGATAAATGCAGACACGCCAAACCAAGAAATTGTCGACCAAGTCCTCAAAGCCCCCTATACTCGCATTCCTCTTTGGCAAGAAAACCCTGAAAACATTATAGGTGTTCTTCATACAAAAGATCTTCTTCGCGCTGTGCAAGCTCATAAGGGAGACCTTGAAAAGCTCAATATCAAGGGCATAGCAAGCCCCCCCTGGTTTATTCCAGAGACGACGACACTCATTTCACAGCTTGCCGCTTTTCGCGAACGCCGAGAACATTTTGCCCTTGTCATTGATGAATATGGAGATCTTCAAGGCATGATTACTCTTGAAGATATTTTGGAGGAAATCGTCGGTGAAATCGTTGATGAACACGACATAGAAATTCCAGGCGTTCGCATTACGGCGGATGGGACCTACATCATCGATGGAACGGTCACCTTACGTGATTTAAATCGTCAATTTGGATGGGATCTCCCCGATGAACACGCTTCAACCTTAGCCGGTCTTATTCTCTATGAAACACGTGAAATTCCTGATGTTGGACAGTCCTTTATGATTCATCACTGTCGATTGGATATTCTTCGTCGTCTCCGCCACCAGATAACACTCGTCAGGCTAACTCCCCCACCTCCTCAGGAGAAAGGAGCCTCAAGCAAAGAGCATGAACCCTTGAGTTAAGGACATGATTAAGAGAGCGGAAGGCTATCTGCCTCTTGGAGAGAAGGTGCCAAAGTTGCCCCTTCTCGAACCTTATCAAGTTGAGGTTCTTGTGCCCCCTCCTCATTCATCTTACGGGTATAAGGTAGTTTTGAAGGACGATTGGCTAAGGCAATTCGATAGTAGTGATCGGCATATTGATAATAATTCTCTGCTGAAATAGGATCGCCTGATGAAGCCGCATCTCGAGCAAGGGTTAGATATTTATCAACACATTGCTGAGCATTGCCTCTGACTCTCAGCTCACTCGAATGACCGTTCATTTGTTTTGGTTGTTGTCTATGTCGCTCAGAAGAACGGCTGTTCTGCCGCTTGGAATAACCAGCTTGTTTCATTAACTAATCTTCTATCTTGAAGTTAAACTCGATTTCCTCGTTGGAAATAATTATCTTGAGTTAAGTTGAAAGTGAATCCTTTCGCCCTTATAAATAACAATTAAATATTTTTTTGCAAGCTTTTTTTGTGTGTGTTATTGAGCCGCTCACCTTAAATGCTCAGGTAGCCCGTCAAAACGAATCAAATCTTGCAAAGTTTGTTCTTTTGAAACCCATTCATAAGCCCTATCTCTCACAAAGATAACTCCAGGAAGAAGATGTTTATTATAATTGTTCACCATTGAATGAGTATAAGCTCCTGTTGAAAAAATAACGAGAACATCTCCCTCAACACAATGAGGAAGATGGATATTTTCGATTAATATATCCCCTGTCTCGCAACAGTTTCCCACAATTTTATAGGGCTGGTCACTATCTGGCTCATTCATCCTGTTGGCCAGAACAGCCGTGTGTTTGGCTTGATAAAGAGCCGGCCTTAAGTTATCTGTCATACCTCCATTTACAGCCGCATAAAGGATTTTGTTGGGTCCCCTTTTGATGGAGCCTATCTTATAAAGAGTACACCCTGCTGGACCTACAATCGACCGCCCAGGTTCAAACATTAAATGAGGAAGAGGAATCCCTTTGTCTTCACAGAGCTGTATCACTTTCTGAGATAAGGTTTTAATAAACTTTTCTATATCAGGAAGAGGATCATGATCTTGATAGGCTATGCCCAAACCCCCACCCATATTCAGCTCTTCAATTTCTATCCCTTTTTCTTTAAGAAAAACAACAAAATCAAAAACCTTATCCAAGGCATGCTCGTAAAAAGAGACTTTTTGAAGGTTTGACCCAATATGAAAATGGAGACCCTTAAATTTTATATATCCTCTGGAACAGGCATCATTTATGATTTCAGCAATTTTTGTCCGATCTACATGAAAACCAAACTTTGAGTCCTTTGCCCCTGTGACCATGTATTTATGGGTTTCTATATCATCAAGCCCGGGGTTAAGGCGCAGCAAAACACTACACTCTTTTTTTAAACTTGCCGTAATATGTTGAAGAAGGGCTAATTCTTCCACATTATCAACTACAATTTTTTTAACACCATACTCTACGGCGGCTTGAAGTTCTCTTCTTGATTTGTTGTTCCCATGCATAAGAATTTTGTCAGATGGAATTTTTGCTGATTGAGCTATAAAAAGCTCCCCTCCTGAACACACATCGATACCAACCCCCTCTTGCTTGATCAAAGAGGCCATAGCAAGGTTCAAAAAGGCTTTTGAGGCATAAAAAATAGAGCTGGATTTTGGATAAAAAAGGGATAGGGCTTTTTGATAAAGGCGTAAATTTTCACGTATCAATAACTCATTAAAGACATAGATGGGCCGCTCACTTTCTCGAGAGAGGCTAACCAAATCAACGCCGTTAAGAACTAAATTTCCAGCCCCATTTACTGAAAAACCTTTTAGTTTCATCCAGAGTTTATCGTTATTAACGCTATTTTCTTTAATACGAATGAGCCTCTTCCTTTCCTTTAATCTCTAAAAGGAGTTCAGTGGGAAGTCCTGATTGGCGAATCTCCAGCTTTCCCTTTAATTCCTCCACCAAACTATGAATCAAATAACAAGGAACGGTTCGCGGCGTAAGTTCAGTCAATAGTGCTTTTCCTTCTAAAGCCTCAAGCGTTCCCTGATGAAGAACGATAGAATTAGTTACAAGATGAAGCGATAAAAATAAAGATGTTTCATCAGGAATGATGAAATGGATCTCTCCTCCCTTTGGTGCACATTCACTAAGCCACAATGTAGCATTCAAAAGCAACCGACCCCATTTTTTCAACATCAGATCTTCAAGAAACGGTGTTTCCCAATGTAAGCTTATTTTGCTTCGCGCAAAGTATGTTTCGATAAGAGCTCGAGCTTCCCCAAAGGAAACTTGGTCCCCACTGGTGCCAAAGGCCATTCTAAAAAAACTCAACCGAGCAGCGGCTGCTTCAGCACTGTGACGAATAAGATCCATAATTTCACGGGAATCTTTACTCAAATTCGCCATATTTTCTTGAAAAAGTTCGAGCCCTGTATTAATTGCTCCAATTGGTGTTACAAGGTCATGACAAAGGCGAGAGGAAAGAAGTTTAGCTATATGATAAGAATTTTGTGGCGCCATTTTTCTTTTCCTTATATACAAATTTTAGCATCTTGTTAAGAAATTATCTGCTAAACTTTAGCAGAAAGCAAAAAGATTTATTAAAAATTTAAGCTTATACTACATAGAGAATGCGACATGAAAACCTATAAAAAAATTATAATTGCAGCTGTTCTTTGTGTTCTTGGCCTCGGAGGCGCTCTTTGGTTACTAAGGGGAAACAAAGTTACAGAGGTAGCCTTTAAAGAACCAATTCCTGTCGAAGCGAGCTACGCAAAAATCGGATCCATCCTTCGTCGTGTGCACACCGAGGGAAAACTTTCAGCCATCCAAACTGTCACGTTGCGCCCTCAGGTCAGCGGAAGAATTGAAAAAATTTTTTTCGAGGAAGGCTCCCGTGTTAAAGCCGGAGACCCCCTCTATAAAATTGAAGATAGCTTGTATAAGGCAAAAGTTAAAGAAATGGAAGCACGCCTCTTAGAAAAACGGGGGAATTACGAACGAGCAGCTAAATTACTCGAGAAAAAATTTGGAACCCCACAGGAAAGGGATCGTACATTTGCCGAAATGCGCATCGCAGAAGCTAACTTAGAGGAAGCAAAAATTCAGCTTGAAAATACAATACTTAAAGCGCCTTTCGAAGGTGTCATGGGCTTAAGCAAAGTCAGCAAGGGGGCATTAGTTTCTGAATCCGTTGAACTCGCTAATCTCGTAGATTTAGATCCCATCAACATAGACTTTAGCATTCCTAATTCTTACCTTCCTTTTGTTCATGAGGGAGATGTAGTTGACGTTACGATTGAAGATTATGATATTCTACCCATCGAAGCGACCATTAAAGCCATCGCTCCTGAGCTTGATGAAGCCACACTCAAGATTATCATTCGCGCCCAAATGCCTAATACAGAGCTCTCCTATCGCCCAGGAGAATTTGCCCGCCTTTTGGTCCTTGCGGGTAAAACAGAGAATGCTGTTCTTATTCCTGTATCAGCTATCGAACGGGAAGGGGATGAAGAATACGTGATGCTTGTTGTTGATAACGTTGCTGTTCGATCTACCATAAGTACAGGCATGAGAGATGGAGATGAAGTTGAAATTATCCATGGTGTCAAAGCAAAAGACCTCGTTGTCACAGCAGGTCAATTTAAACTACATGATGGTGATGAAGTGAAAGTCGTCAACTTAGAGAAGAGTGACGAACAGAAAAAATGAAAATCATAGAACTTCTTATTCGCCGTCCTGTTTTAGCCACCGTATTGACTATTATCATAGTTATGGTGGGGGCTGTCTCCTATACACGTCTTTCTCTCCGCCAATTCCCAGAAGTTGACAAACCTATCATCAGTGTCACGACTTCTCTTGAAGGCGCAAGCCCCCAAATTATTGAGGCACAAATCACACGCCCCTTGGAAGAAGCCTTAGGCGGTGTAGAAGGCCTTGATTACATAGCCTCCAGAAGCGAAACAGAAAATAGTGTTATTAAACTCTATTTCAAGGTGGATCGTAATATTGATCTGGCTGCAGCTGACGTACGCGATCGGCTCCAAAAAGTACGCAACAAACTCCCCGATGAAGCGGATGATCCCCTAATAAAAAAGACGGATGCTGATGCATTACCCATGATCTATCTTTCTCTTTTTAGTGACAAAAAAACCGTCAATGAGTTGGCTGACTATGCCCACCGTTTTCTGGAAAGTGAGCTTCAAACCATTAAAGGTGTGGCCACTGTTGACATTTTCGGAGGTGGCAACCTTGAAATGCACCTTATTTTAGATCCCATTCGTCTTAACGCCTATAAGATTACAGCCACTGACGTGGCCGCAGCGCTTAAGCGACAAAACATCAAAAAGCCCGCGGGGCGTCTCACCAGTGAAGAAAGAGAATTTCTCGTTACTACCATAACGGCTCTTTCAACGCCCACCCAATTTAACAATATGGTCATTGCTGAAAAGGAAGGCAGAATTATTCGCCTCAATGATGTCGGTTATGCAGAGCTCAATTCCGACGATAAAAGATTCTCATCTCGCTTTAATGATAAGAACGCTGTAAGCATAGGCATTGTTAAAAAATCTGTTGCTAACCCCCTTGAAGTCAAGGAAGGTGTAGAAGAAAAAATTGCTCAAATTCGGGAACGTTTGCCAGCTGGCACTGAAATTGAAATCTCTTCCGATAAAACAGTCTTTATTGAAAAATCCATTGAGCACGTCTATCGAACCATCTTGGAAGCAACGCTTCTCGTCATTATTGTTGTTTTCCTTTTCTTGAGATCGGCGAGAGCCTCTCTTATCCCTCTTGTAACAATCCCTGTATCCTTAATTGGAGCCTTTGCGTTGATGTTCGTTTTTGGCTTTACTATCAACATCTTAACCCTACTCGCTCTTGTGCTCGCCATTGGTCTTGTGGTGGACGATGCAATTGTTGTCTTAGAAAATATCTACCGGTATATTGAAAAAGGGGAAAAACCTTTCCAGGCTGCCATTAAGGGAGCCAAAGAAATCAGTTTTGCTGTGGTAGCCATGACCTTAACCCTCGCGGCCGTGTATGCCCCTATTGCTCTTTCGAGTGGTATTACAGGGCGGTTCTTTACGGAATTTGCACTTACCCTTGCGGGTTCTGTGATTATCTCAGGTTTTGTGGCCTTAACCTTAACGCCGATGATGTGTTCCCGCCTCCTGACTCATCACACCCATGAAAGATTAAAGGGACATCCCATTGCAAAAGCCTATCAAACCTTTTATGAAAAAATTGGGGGATGGCTCGATAAGATTGATTACATCTATAACAACCTTTTAAAGTATGTTCTTCATAAACGCCATTGGGTCGTTTTGAGTGGCATCTTTATTGCCCTAATCGGTCTTTATCTTGCTGTTTTTCAACTTAAACGTGAACTCACGCCTGCGGAAGACCAAGGCGTGCTTGTTACAACAGCTGATCCCCCTTATGGGGCAACTTTAAAGTACATCGAAAAGTATGCGCTTCAGATGGATCAAATCTTGGGGTCAGTTCCTGAGCTTGTCAAACGAATGACCATCGTTCAAGTAGGTGACTATACAACCTCTCAAAGTACATTGACCCCTTGGGAGGATCGCAAACGAAGCTGCAATGATATTAAAGTAGCCGTTTCTCCCCAACTTGAGAAAATCATTGGGCTTGACGTCCAAGCCAAGTGTCAAAATCGCTCTGTCATTGGCGGAAGCAGCGATTTTGACCTTTCCTTCGTGATTCAAACAACACGTTCTTATGAAGATCTTGCTGACCAAATGCAAAAGATATGGGCAGCTATGGGCCAACATCCAGGCATCGGAAAGATCCGTCCAGATATGGGCCAAGCTGGGCAAGATTATAAGGTGGAGGTTGATGTTGAAAAAGCGGCCACTTTGGGGGTTGAACCTGATGTGGTTGCGCAAACTTTGGATACACTCATTGGCGGGCGCCGTTCAACTACTTTTGAACGTGAGAGCAAGCAATATCCCGTTCGTGTTTGGGTGGGAGAACAATTCCGCAAATCCCCCGAAAATATTTTGGAAATGACCGTCAAAGGCAACCGGGGTGGGAAAGAAACCCTTGTTCCTTTGAAAGACATTGTTAAGGTTGTTAACGTTGTCACAACACCCGAAATTCGCCATTTTGATCGCTTACGGTCAGTTACTTTGGATGCTGTCATTAATGAAGGCTATGGTTTAGGCCAAGTTCTTAATGATGTAAAGAAAGTTTCAGCCATGCTTCTCCCTGATGGGTATCAAACAACAGTTTCGGGAGAAACGCGAGATTATTTGAAAGAAACCTATACAATTTTTCTCATCTTTGGACTTGCGCTTGCCTTTATTTTCCTTGTGATGGCGGCCCAATTTGAAAGCTTTATTGACCCCTTTATTATTATCCTCAGTGTTCCCTTATCCTTGGCAGGAGCTATATTCACCCTGATGATCTTCAACGGCACTCTTAATATCTACAGTGAAATAGGGCTGGTGACCTTAATAGGATTAATCACCAAACATGGTATTTTAATCGTGGACTTTGCAAACAAACTCCAAGAGCAAGGTCTCTCTCCCTTTGAAGCTGTGATACAAGCCTCGCGCTTGCGCTTACGCCCCATCCTCATGACAACTTTTGCTATGGTTTTTGGCGCTGTCCCCCTTGCTTTTTCGACAGGAGCAGGGGCAGAGACCCGGGAGCAAATTGGGCTTGTGATCGTCGGTGGAATGAGCTTTGGAACCCTTTTTACACTTTTTGTAATTCCGGTTGTCTATACTTATCTTACTCGAAAGTCTGTTGGCAAAAAGAAGCTCGGATAATCTTTTTAAATCAAACAGTTATAAAACTTAAAGACTTTGTCAACCTTTCCCTAGAAAAAAATTAACCCTCTTTCTTTATACTTAAAATAAGAAAGAAGTTTTTAGAGATGAGAGGATTTGAGATGTCAAAGATTATTGATTTAAATTTTTATAGAAAATTTCGCATCGTTCTACCTTGGCGAACCAAAAAAAAGAAAAGTCTTCCTTCTTCTTCATCCCGCTACACAAGGCCATTCCGTCGTCGACGTCGGGATCAGGAAGAGTCAAAGAGCACTCAAAAAGACTAAAACGAGATCGAACTCATACACCACTCTGCAATTTAGTTGACACGCCTTTAAGAACCCCCTAAGGTCCCTCCATGTCCATAACGTCAGTCCTCGCGTTGCGAGCACTGGCGCGTTTTTGTTAGGAAAAAAGCGTGTTTGAAACATTAACGGGTCGATTAGGCTCTATCATCGAGAAACTCAAAGGGCGCGGTGCTTTGACAGAAGCAGACGTCAAAGCCACCTTGCGTGAAGTGCGCATTGCCCTTTTGGAAGCCGATGTGGCTTTACCTGTGGTGAAAGATTTTATCGCTCAAGTCCAAGAAAAAGCCATTGGACAAGAGGTTTTACGCAGCATTAGCGCGGGACAAATGGTGGTAAAAATCGTTCATGATGCTTTGATCGCGTTTTTGGGCGAAGAAGTGGTGGACATAGAGCTTAGGGCAACGCCACCTGCAATCATATTAATGGTGGGATTACAAGGCTCGGGGAAGACTTCTATGACTGCCAAGCTGGGAAATTACTTAGCTAAAAAACAAAAACAAAAGGTTTTAATGGCCTCCCTTGACATCTACCGCCCTGCAGCCCGTGAACAGCTCCAAACCTTAGGTCAGCAATGTCAGATTGAGACTCTTTCCATTGTTCAAGATGAAAAGCCTCTTAAAATCACCGAGCGCGCCCTCACGAAAGCACGCCTTGAAGGCTTTGATGTCCTCATTTTAGATACGGCAGGACGCCTCCACATCGACCAAGAATTGATGGATGAAGTCGTAGCTGTACGCGAGCTTGTTAACCCTACAGAAACGATTTTGGTGGCGGATGCCATGACGGGGCAAGACGCCATCACCATTGCTAAAGAATTCGATGCAAAGGTAGGGATTACAGCCATTGCCCTCTCCCGTATTGATGGAGACGCCCGGGGTGGTGCTGCCCTTTCTATGCGTGCCGTGACCGGCAAGCCCTTAAAGCTTCTGGGAACAGGAGAAAAGCCTGATCAACTCGAGCTCTTTCATCCCGATCGCATTGCTACCCGTATTTTGGGCATGGGGGATGTGGTTGGCCTCGTTGAGAAAGCTATGGAGACGGTTGATCAAGAAGAAGCCGAGAAATTGGCTCTTCAAATGCAAAAGGGAGCTTTTGATTTTAACCTGCTTGAAGCCCAACTTTTACAAATGAACAAGATGGGTGGTCTTTCTAGCTTGATGCGAATGATTCCTGGTGTTAATAAGTTTCAAGATCAGATCGCTCAAGCAGGCTTCGATGATCGCTTTATTCAAAGGCAAGTCGCTATGATTCGCTCGATGACAGAGAAAGAGAGAAAGGACGCTCACCTTATCAATGGTTCTCGCAAACGGAGAATTGCTCTGGGAAGCGGCACAACCGTTCAAGAGGTAAACAAGCTTCTCAAACAGTTTCGTGACATGAGCGATATGATGAAACGTATGAAAAAGATGGGCAAAAAAGGTTTTATGCGCCAAGGATTACCGGGCCTAATGTCCAGACATTAACACTTTTAACAAGGAAAGAAAGGAACCATGTCTTTAAAAATTCGTCTAGCACGGGGTGGTGCTAAAAAACGCCCATACTATCAAATCGTTGTTGCAAACGTGCGTTCTCCGCGTGATGGTCGCTTTGTGGAAAAGGTGGGATCTTATAACCCCATGCTCCCTCAAGACAGTCAAGACCGCATTCGTTTGAATACAGATCGCATTCAATACTGGCTTAGCGTTGGGGCCCAACCCACAGATCGCGTCGCTCGCTTTTTAGGAAATGCTAAGCTTATTTCTATGCCAGAAATTCGTGAAACGCCTCAAAAATCTGCTCCCAAAACCAAAGCTCAAGAACGTGTAAAGGCAGAAGAGGAATCCCGAAAAGCCAAGGAAGAAGCTGCTAAAACCCCCGTCGTTGAGACAGAAGCCCTCCCTGAAGCTGAAGCCGTTGTAGAAGCTGAAGCTGTTGTAGAAGCTGAAAAGCCAGCTGAAGAGGTCCCTGCAGAAAAAGACGAAGAACCTGCTGCTTCATAAGGATATTATATGACTCAGCGCTCTCCCTCTTCTCCTTCACTTTTTTGCGCTGCTGTAATCGCATCTGCTCATGGCGTACGCGGTCATGTGAAGGTGAAGTGCTTTTTGGAAAACCCGGGGAAGTTCATAACCTTTTCACCATTCTTTAGCGCCAAGGGAGAAGAAGCCTTCTGGGTTGAAAAAGTTGTATCTCAAAACAAGGATGTGCTTATCATCTCCTTCAAAGATATTTCTGATCGTAATCAGGCGGAAAAAATTAGGGGGGAGGAACTTTTTGTTCCACGTTCTAAACTACCCAAGCTTTCTGAAAATAGCTATTATCAACATGACCTTATCGGGCTTAAGGTCAAATCAACTCGAGGAGACCTTCTTGGTAACGTGCAGAGCCTTCACAATTTTGGGGCGGGCGATATCGTTGAAATTAAGACGCTCCAGGGAAAATTTGAGATGATCCCTTTTACAAAAGACTTTATCCAAGACCTCCGCAAAGAGGAAGGAGAGATAGTCGTAAGCCCAGATGGGGAAGACCTTCTCAAAGGAGAAAAAGTCAATGCATAAGGTAACGATCCTTACCCTTTTTCCCGAAATGTTCCCGGGTCCTTTGGGGCAATCGCTCCTCGGAAAAGCCCTTGATAAAAAGCTGTGGTCTTTAACTGTGGTGGACATCAGAGATTTTGCTGAAGACAAGCACCAGACTGTTGACGAACCCTGTTTTGGAGGCGGCCCTGGGATGGTCTTGCGCCCTGACATTATTGATAAGGCCATCGCCTCTGTGATGGAAAAAGGCAAAGCCCGCCTTATTTACCTCACCCCTCGTGGCAAGGTTTTTGGCCAAACCTTAGCCAAAGATGTGGTTCAATCGTCCCTACCTCTTGTTTTCCTTTGTGGACGCTATGAGGGTATAGATCAACGCGTCTTGGATGCGTGGGAAGTCGAAGAGATTAGCTTAGGGGACTTTGTCCTCACTGGGGGTGAGCTCGCCGCCATGACCATTTTAGATGCCACCTTGCGCCTGATCCCTGGTGTAATTGGCGATGAAACGTCCCTTGAAGACGAAAGTTTTTCAAAGGGGCTCCTCGAATATCCTCATTATACGCGCCCTCGCATTTGGAAAGGCCGCGAAGTGCCTGAGGTCCTTTTATCCGGTCATCATGAGAAGATTGCCACATGGAGACATGAGCAGGCCCAACGAATCACAAAAGAACGTCGTCCAGACTTATGGAATCAATATACTCACTATCAGCATTTAAATTAAGGAGAAGAGAGATGAACCTTTTACAAAGTTTTGAGAAACAGCAACTCAATAAGTTAACAGAAAAGAAAAAAAACCCTACCTTTCGTGCCGGAGACACGTTGAAGGTCATGGTGAAAGTCGTGGAAGGCTCTCGTGAGCGTGTTCAGGCCTTTGAGGGCGTTTGCATCGCTCGCAAGAATGCAGGAATTAATTCCTCCTTTACAGTGCGTAAAATTTCCTATGGAGAGGGCGTAGAACGAATCTTCCCCCTTTATTCTCCCAATATTGAAATCAAGGTGATTCGCAAAGGTATTGTACGCCGTGCCAAACTTTACTATCTCCGTGGCTTAACAGGTAAAAAGGCTCGTATCTCTGAAAAAATCAGTCGTAAAACCGGCTTGGATCTTATCCTTTCCCCAAAACAAGAGGATATTATTCCTGCAGAACCCCTTGCTGAGGAGCCCCCTGCTCAAGAGATAAAGTCAGAGGAATAAATTTCAAATTCCTTAGCCTTTTTTCTCTGAATAGGCATACTTATATAAATGAGTAGAGGGCCCTCAATCGGCCCTCCCCAGAGAAAAGGATAACGATGAATTTAAATCAATATACGGAACGCTCTCAAGGTTTTATCCAATCAGCCCAAACCCTTGCTCAACGTGAGGGTCACCAGCGTATTCTTCCCCTTCATTTATTAAAGGTGTTGCTCGATGACGAGGAAGGGCTCTGCGCGAGCTTAATTCGATCTGCTGGGGGAGATGCAAAAAATGCCCTTGAACGTACCAACGACGAGATGGGTCGTCTTCCCAAAGTTGGTGGCAGTGGCGCGGGCCAAGTCTTTCTTTCCCCTGAATTAACCAAAGTTTTTGAGCTCGCGGAAAAGGAAGCAAAAAAAGCTGGTGATACTTTTGTTACAGTAGAATACCTCTTACTTGCCTTAGCCCTTTCCAAAGAGACAGATGCGCATAAGATTTTAGACTCCTCTGGCTTGGCTCCTGAAAAACTTAAATTGGCTATTGAGACCATGAGGAAGGGGCGGCGCGCCGACACTGCCACGGCTGAATCCCAATATGATGCCCTCAAGAAATATGCAACCGACATGACCGCACTAGCCCGCCAAGGTAAGCTCGATCCTGTAATCGGCCGAGATGAAGAAATACGCCGCACCATTCAAGTTCTCTCTCGCCGCACCAAGAATAATCCCGTACTGATAGGGGAACCGGGGGTGGGGAAAACTGCCATTATTGAAGGCCTTGCCCATCGTATTGTCAAGGGGGACGTCCCCGAGACCCTTAAGGATACGCAATTGATGGCCCTTGATATGGGCGCCTTAATTGCTGGCGCTAAATACAGAGGTGAGTTTGAAGAGCGACTTAAGGCCGTGCTCTCGGAAATTATGCATGCAGAAGGTGATATTATCCTCTTCATTGATGAGCTTCACACCCTTGTGGGCGCGGGAAAGGCGGAAGGGTCTATGGATGCCTCCAACATGCTTAAACCTGCTCTTGCCCGCGGCGAACTCCATTGCGTAGGCGCTACCACCCTTGATGAATATCGCAAACATATTGAAAAAGATGCGGCCCTTGCGCGCCGCTTCCAGCCCGTTTTTATAAGTGAACCCACCGTAGAAGATACGATTTCAATTTTACGCGGACTTAAAGAAAAGTATGAGGTCCACCATGGGATCCGTATCACAGATGGGGCCATTGTGGCAGCGGCCACCCTTTCCAACCGATATATCACCGATCGGTTTCTCCCCGATAAAGCAATTGACCTCATGGATGAAGCAGCAAGCCGCCTCCGCATGGAGGTGGATTCAAAACCGGAAGATATTGATGAGTTGGATCGCCGGATTATCCAGCTTAAAATTGAGCGAGAAGCGCTGAAGAAAGAAAAGGATCAGCCTTCAAAGGATCGCCTTGAGAAACTTGAGAAAGAGTTGGCTGACCTTGAATCCCAATCAAGCGTTCGCACGGCTGCTTGGCAAGCTGAAAAAGACAAATTGACCAGCTCCCAAAAGTTGAAGGAAAGCCTTGATAAGGCCCGCAATGAGCTTGAAATTGCTCAACGGAAAGGCGACCTCTCAAAAGCTGGAGAGTTGATGTATGGCGTAATTCCTGATTTAGAGAAAAAGTTGAAAGACGCTGAAGGGCAATCCCAAGACCGAATCATACGTGAAGAAGTCACTGCCGATGACATTGCAGGCATTGTCTCCCGCTGGACAGGAATTCCTGTTGATAAAATGCTGGAAGGAGAACGAGAAAAGCTCCTTCACATGGAAGAGAATCTGCGTAAACGCGTTGTAGGGCAAGATGAAGCTATTACTGCCATCAGCCAAGCAGTCAGACGCGCTCGTGCGGGCCTTCAAGATGTGAACCGGCCGATCGGCTCTTTCCTCTTTCTTGGACCAACCGGCGTTGGGAAAACCGAGCTGAGTAAAGCCCTTGCGGAATTCCTTTTTGATGATGACACGGCCATGATCCGCATTGATATGTCCGAGTTTATGGAAAAGCATTCCGTTGCGCGTCTTATTGGGGCCCCGCCTGGTTATGTAGGCTATGAGGAAGGTGGTACCTTAACCGAGTCAGTACGTCGCCGCCCCTATCAAGTTGTCCTCTTTGATGAAATTGAAAAGGCTCATCCGGATGTCTTCAATGTTCTCCTTCAAGTTTTGGATGATGGGCGCCTTACCGATGGGCAAGGACGCACCGTGGATTTTCGAAATACCCTCATCATTCTCACTTCAAATCTTGGTAGCTCCGTTTTAGCGGAGCACCCGGGTGAGCCTTCTGAAAAAGTCCGCGAACAAGTAATGGAAATGGTACGGGCAGCCTTCCGTCCTGAATTTTTAAATCGTATTGATGAGATCTTGCTCTTCCGTCGTCTCTCGCGCGAGGACATGAATGGCATTGTGAAGATCCAGCTCCAGCGCCTTTCAAACCTTCTTAAGGATCGAAAGATTACTCTTAACCTCGATGATTTAGCACTCACCTGGCTTGGAGATCAAGGATACGATCCTACCTATGGCGCGCGTCCCTTGAAACGAGTCATCCAAAAGGAACTGCAAAATACCCTTGCTGTCATGGTTTTGGAAGGCAAAATTAAAGACGGCCAAAAGGTGAAAGTCACCACCGATAAAAAAGGGCTTGTGATCGGGTAGATCATCGTGAAAAATTTTAGATAAAATTGCAAAAATAGAATATATTTTTGGCACAATTTTATCTTGACTCGCACTTCAAGTATATACATTGTTTTGTGTAATAACTTTTTAAAAACCTAAAAGATAAAGGTATCTTATGCGTGAGCGGTTGAGTTTAAATATTAGTGTCGCTCGATCTTGTTTTGTTAAATGTTTGGGCTGTTACAATCATTTTGGAAATAGCCCTAATTTAATAAGTACAGAGAATATCCTTTCTTTTTTAAGTGCTGCAAAAAAGAGAGGATTTACTAAAGTTACCCTTTGTGGCGGAGACCCCCTCTCTAGACCAAACATTACAGATCTATTAAAAAAAATAAACACACTAGGTTTTTTTATATCTCTCGACACTGTTGGGACTCCGATTCTGAGGGAAGCCAAAACTATATTTTATGGAAGTTCTTTAATAAGCAAGGTTGATGAAGCTGATTTAGCAAAATATGTTGATTTAATTGGCATTCCATTAGATGGTCCTTCTAATGAGATCATTAGTCTTTTTAGGACAGAGCGCGTTAACCAGTTTGATGAACAAATGCTTATTCTAGAAAAGCTCTCTGCAGCACAAGCCAAAATTTGCATTAATACTCTTGTTTACAAAGGAAACATTAATTATGTAGAAGAAATATTGCCAATTATAAAGAATTTCGACGGAATTAAGAAATGGCAAATATTTCAATTTATGCCAATTGGTCCCCTGGGATATAAAAATAGAAATATTTATGAAGTAAGCGATGAAGATTTTTTCTTGTTAAGAAATAGAATGAAAAAATATAAAGAGGAGCTATCCAAGCATATAAAATTAGAATTTAAAGCAAAGGCAGAGAGAAAAGGAAATTACATGTTTATTGATTCTGAAGGTTTGGCATGGGTACCTAACATTGCAATGAACGAAGAATGGAATGAACAAACAGATTCTACTCACAAGAGACTTATTGTTGGTGATATAAATATTCCTGAAGATCACAAAAAAATTCTAGAGAGAGCTTTACACCCAAAGTCAATTAATATTGAATAAGTTTCTGGCGATATACAAAATTATTCTGAAAATGTTATGTAAAACTTCTTTTATTACAGAGTGAGCTTGTTAAGTTTAGCTTTAATCCTTATAAAATGAGGGGAGTCTTCTGGAAAATGAGCTTGAATAACTTCTAGCGCTTGCTTTAGATAATCAACGGATTGCTTTTTAAAGATTTCAGATTGTTGCATATCTTCCTTATTTATATGCTCAAAGGTTTCTTTTAGATACAGATCAGATAAGATTTCTAAGCATACGTAACTTTCCGCATATTTCTTAATTTGAAATATTCTTAAAGCCTTCTTAATGAGATTTTCAGCGGTTTTTATATCATTTTCTAACATATAGACTTGCCCAAGATTCATTATAACAGGAGCAACATCAATATGATCTTTGCCATAGGTCTTCTCATAAGTTTGAAAACTACGTTCAAGTAAATCTTTTGCTTTCTCATAGTTGCCTTGCTCTCTATAAACACTTCCTAGTCCTGCTAAAACCAGCGCAAACCAGGGATGGTTTTCAAAATGGTTCCACCTATAAATCATAAGACTTTCTTCAAGGGATTGCTTTGCTTTCTCATAATTACCCATTTCTTTATAAATACTTCCTAAATGCTCCAAAGTCCGGGCAAACCATGGATGGTTTTCATACGAATTCTTCTTATAAACCATAAGGCTTTCTTCAAAGAGTTGTTTTGCCTTCTCATAATTACCTTGTTCTTTATATACACTTCCTAACCCTACTAGAGCCCGAGCAAACCACGGATGGTTTTCATAGGAATTTTTCTTATAAATCACGAGACTCTCTTCAAGGAGTTGTTTTGCTTTCTCATAGTTACCTTGCTCTCTATAAAGATTTCCCAACCATACCAAAGTCCAGGCAAACCAGGGCTGAGCTTCATGGGAGTTCTTTCTATAAATCAAAAGACTTTCTTCAAGGAGTTGTTTTGCTTTCTCATAGTTACCCTGGTCTCTATAAACACTTCCTAGCCAAGCCAAAGCCCTAGCAAACCAAGGATTGTTTTCATAGGAATTTTTTCTATATATTACAAGACTTTCTTCAAGGAGTTGTCTTGCTTTCTCATAATTGCATTGCTCTCTATAAATGCTACCTAAACGTCCCAAAGCCTGAGCAAACCAAGGGTGGTTTTCATAGGAATTCTTTTTGTAAATCACAAGGCTTTCTTCAAAGAGTTGTTTGGCCTTCTCATAATTGCCTTGCTCTCTATAAACATTTCCGAGCCATCCCAAAGTCCGAGCAAACCAGGGGTGGTTTTCATAGGAACTCTTCCTATAAATTAAAATACATTGCTCTAGGAGTTGTTTTGCTTTCTCATAGTTGCCTTGGTCACTATAAACACACCCTAAACACCCCAAAGCTTTAGCAACCCAAAAATGGTTTTTATGAAAATTCTTTTTATAAATTGCAATACTTTGTTCAAAGAGTTGTTTTGCCTTCCCATAATTGCCGAGATCCCTATAAACATTTCCTAATTCACTACCTATAGAAGCTATAACAAAATCTGTTAATAAATTAGGATGACTTAAAAACATTTCACAATGTCTTATGACAAAGCTCATTTTAGCAAAATCTTCCTTATCTATCACTTCACCAACATAATTCTTAAACGCAGTTCCAATGGGTTCTATAAAACGTTTATTCTTTTCTGAGTTCTGTAATTTTGTAAGATAAGCTAGGGCTATAGCTTGGGTGCTCCGATGTATAGAAAAGGCTGGGATTGAACCAGAAGGAAGAACTACTTCATTTGTGACAAAAGAATGTTTTTTCAAGTTATAAATAAAATTATCAACCACAGTACTTGTCTTGTACTTGTCTAATAAATCTCTTGGAATGTTCTGAGAATCGAGAAGACTGATAAACAATAAAAGATCCCAAAAATCCTTGTGGGAATTGATAATATGTTGCAAAGATAAAGTGATGATCCCATAGCGAGTTTTAGTATAGTAACTTGCTTCCTCTAAAAGACTTTGTTGTACACTTTCAAAGTCTCTATCATATTGGATGAGCTTCTCAAGATATGTCCCGTATGGTACATTTGTGGCCTTCAAGTAATAAGCAGCAATGGATACATCCAAAGGAAAAGGGGGAATATCATTTAAAAACTTTTTTGCTTGCTCGGTTTGGGTAGCCGTGAATTTACTCGAATTTCCATTGGTCATAATCTTAACAAAGAGAGCTAGTTTGTCTTCAGGAGATAGCTCCCCTATTTGAATTGCTTCGTTAATATTGTTGTTATTTTTAATATTATTATCTCTTGTAATAAGGATTACTTTTCCTCTTCCCCAAACACTCGGATCATGGGGGAAAGACTTTTGGATATCCTTAAATTTTTCTACATTATCATAAATCAATATCCAATTTGGAATACGCTTTAATTTATCTCTCACAAAGAAAATAATCTTTTTTTCTCTTTCATCAGCGTTTTTAATATCCTTAATGCCCCTCACTTTTTCTTTCTCTGCTTCTGTTATGGCCAGAGCTTCAGCAAGATTTTCAAATGAATTAATCAGCTTGTCCTCTGACTCAGCATTAATTTCCCAAACTACCTTGGCATTTTGTTGACGCGTGTAATGTCGAGCGAGGGTTGTTTTACCAGCACCTCCCATTCCTGTAAGAGCTATGGCTTGGATTTCATGATGTCCTTTTAAGCTTTTATCAATTCTTTCCATTAAATAAGGCCGATCTAAGAATACGGATTGAGTAGGAATACTCAGATCATCTCTAACAGCTATACCATAATCCAAGGCTTTGTTTTGCGCGGACCCGCCTTCTTTTTTTTCAACAAAGGTTAAAAACCAAACGCAAAGAACCGCTATGCTTAATACGCTTCCTATAAAAAAGGATTTCTTTCTCAAATTCTTAGTATTGAAAAAATTGCTGATATACACCCTCAATTGAGACACTAGGCCTATGCCTGACAAAGTTTTATCTTCTTGATGCAATTGCTTGTGCACTATATCTGAAGCACCACAAATTGATTCATAATGACTTTTAAAGTCTAAGATAATTTGGTCTAAAGCTATGTTTGGCAATAGTCTTTTTAAGACTGCGAAAGTAAAGTCATAATAATTTTCTCGCCGTAAATTATGTACACATGCCATATTACCACGGTCTTGAAAAATATCATTTTTGATATTTTTGCTTGGGAATAGCGCAATAATACTATTTTGTGTTTTCCTGATTTTCTGTATGAAGGAAGTGACGTCTCGCTTATTTTTATTATCTACTCCTTCAACCTGCTCAATCATTGCTTCTGGAATAGCATAAATAATCAATTCGGATTTCAGCGTTTCGGTATTATTAACAGGATCTTTAATAAATATTTTACCTTCTCTGGCTTCAATGAATATCGTAACACCAGCTAGGTTTAGATGACTTTCTAGATAACGAATGAAAGAGGAGTGATATTCTTGATCCCGCCAATATACAATCACACAGGTAGGTTGCTCAGGATCAAGTTGGTCAGCAATTTTTAATAACTGTTCTTCAAAAGATGCCCGAATTAATAAACTCAGGTAATGTTCTTTTAGCAGGGAAAGTTTCTTAGACTTTTCGATAAAATATATGATTCCATCCCGAGAATTACACTCCAGCTTCATCATGATGTTACGCATGTGAGCTTCGATTGTTTTCGGAGAAATAAATAGGCATGCGGCTATGGTTTTTGCCGATTTTCCGCTGAGAAGATAAGCCATGATATCTATTTCTCTACATGTGAATTTAATTTCATTCACAATTTGCAAGTGTGATTCATAAATATCTTGAGGTAAGATAATATTGGCTTTCATAAGAATAAAATTTCTACATTTTTTCTCAGTATTATGCAGTTATACCTAAAAGGTTCAAGTTATTTTTACGTCAAGCTACTAAGTGATTTTCCCTTAGTCCTGTCCTAAGGGTATTCCCAGAATGACTAAACATACACTATTTTGCTAAAATTTCCCTTAGCATTTGAACGATTAAAGCTGAACTTTAATGACAGGTAAATTATATATGTTTATCTCTATTGAACCAACAGAATATTATTATCACAAGGACATTTTGGAGCCATTTCTTGGCTATATCAAAGAAAATCCTAGCCTTAGATGGTCTTTTGAGAACCATAAAAATGCTATCTTTATTGTCTCTCTAGATGAGGCAAGAAGCATTTATGGAGGAGCTATGCTTCTTAAAGAAAAATTTAGTTCGTTACCTAGAGAAGTCCAAAAGAATATGAAAAATCTTGGGTTAATCAATAAAAATGTATGGACCTGCACCACCCTTCTTTATAAAAAGAATAATTATTCCGATCAGTGTGAATTCTTTTTCGAGACATTTTATCGAGATCTTTATAGGAAACTTGTTGAATTTGGAGTAAAAGAGAAAACGGGTTTTTTATACATGATGTTAGAACCTGGCGAATATTTTTGTACTGAGGTCCTAGGCTGTTGGCCTTATATCAATAAAATTAAACTGCATGATTCTTTGAAAGACCTCTCTCATGGAGTTTTATCTCTAAGGGAAAATCAATCGCAATCCCATATAAAAACTGGGAGAAAGAAATTTCCTAAGGAGATAAAATTGGCGGCTTAGCCTCCCTGTTCATAGCTGCCGTAAACTAACGGAGAGATCTAAGAGTTTTATTGTGGTATAGATCTCTCCATATTTTTTTTAATTGTAGGGAGTCGTTCTTAGGATTACTCTGAACCCCACAAAAACCAGAGGGAGACTACATCAGATTCCGCGTTGCCGCAGGAAGACGGACCACAAGGCCATCAAGCTCGGGGCGCATGATGATTTGACATCCCAGACGAGAAGTCTGGGTAAGCCCAAAGGCGAGGTCAAGCATGTCTTCTTCATCCTCAGTGGCATCCACAAGAAGTTCATACCATTCGGGTTCAACGATAACATGACAGGTAGAGCATGCCAAAGAGCCCTCACAAGCGCCCTCAAGAAAGAATTTATCGCTATTTTGATGGGCAATTTCTAAGACGGACAACCCATTAGGAGCCTCGACCTCAACACGCTCGCCATCTGGTTTAATAAAAGTCATCTTTGGCATATGCGGTCCTTTCCATAAATCCAATTTTTATATAGACTACTTCCTCTAAAAGTCCAACTTATTTCTCAAAGAGAGTTTGATGATCCGCGTACGAAAATTTAGAATGGAAAAGCTGGTTCGAGACAAAATGGCCGAAAAATTTCAAAAAAGAGGAGGCCGCTTAAAGCTTCGGACTTTAACTCCCCAAGATTTCCAAATTCAGCTATTAGAGAAACTCAAAGAAGAAGTTGCAGAAGTCATACATTCTGTCACACAAGAAGAGCTTTGTGAGGAAATGGCTGATCTCTTAGAGGTTATGCGTGCCCTTGCTAACATGAAACAAATTCCTTGGAGAGATATTGAACACATGCGTCTTGAAAAGAAAAAAACAAAGGGAGGTTTTGAAAAAGCAATTTTCGCTGAGTTTGTCGAGCTTGACTCAAAGGATCATCCCGGCATCGATTATTGTCTCAAACATCCCCAAAAATACCCAGAAGTTTTTGATTTTTAAACCACATCTATCAGGACAGAAATTTTGTCGATAACTTCAGTTATAACGTCTAAAGGGACTTTTCCTTCAAATTTGGCCTTCCTTACCCTCCAATCTAAGCTTTTAATTTGATCCGCAAGCACAACGCCTTTAATGGCTCCGTGAGAAGGGAGCTGAACTTCAAAGGGATATCCTTTTTTATGACTTGTGATAGGACACAATAAAGCCAGACCTACTTTTTTGTTATAGGTAAGGGGAGAAATCACTAAAGCAGGACGGGTCTTTCTGATTTCTGAGCCCTGGCTCGGATCAAGATCAATCCAAACAATATCCCCTCGTTCAGGAAAATAGTCTTTTTGTTTACCAAGACTCTTTGCCACGAGAAGGCCCTATCTGAACTTCTTTATGAATATTATCTGGGGATACTTGATCAAGTAATGACTCGAGAGAGTAACTTTTACTAATAACGATGCGATGATCCTGAAGAGAAACATCGACAGAGGTTCCTGCGTGGATGCCAATCTTATCAGCCAAAACACGTGGTATCCTCAGGCCTAAGCTATTGCCCCATTTTGTAACATGGCTTTGCATATGTATCTTTCCCTATGTATATACATAGTATACTTCATTTTTCAAATAAAGAAAAGCTTTAATCATCAAAAGTGTATGAAAGAAGTCAGATAAGAATCAAGCGTCAGTATCTCGCCTTTTATTCCCAAAAATATGTTTTCCCCGTTCGCCGCATTCCAATAGCGACCATGACTTTATTAGGGATTTCCGGAAACCTTTCATCCCTAATGACACCATTTTTAAAGCTTTGTAACTTTTCTCGAAACTCTTCTAATAAGGTAAGAAGTAATATCCTCATTTTTAATCTGTCCTTCTATATAGGGACAGATTTTTAGTCAGATTTTTGGGCTGGAACTAACCATCCATTTTCGTTTCCGAAATGTTTCAATGAGTTGCTTAATCTCCTCAGATGGCATTCCCATGACATTTAAAAGAGAGGTCGCCAATTGCACCGTGGGTTCAACTGTCTCGGGAACCACAAGGCGCGCCCCAGATTTTATTAATTTTTCATGATGCCTATGATCTTTTACGCGGACACATATGGGCAAATCAGGGTAGTGGCGCCTTAACATAGAAACAACCCGCACGGAAGAGGTGACTTGATTGAGGGTAATGACAACGACTTTGGCTCGCTCCGCCCCTATAGCCTGCATGATTTTGAGTTGTTTTGCATCTCCATAAAAGACGGGATACCCCTTGTCCCTCCCTTCTGATACACGCCGCATGTCCGTATCAAGGGCAATAAAGGGAATCATGCGGGATGTTAACAATTCCGCCAACATTTGACCGACACGACCAAACCCTGCAAGGATAACATGTTTTTGAAATTCACGAATCTCACCAGCATCACCATCTAGATCTGCATGGGCTTCCCGAATAGAAAATCTATCAGAAAGCCATTTTCCAAGTAAGCCAAGAAGAGGCGTTAAAGCCATAGATAGAATAACAACGGAAAAAAGAATATCTTCATACCCAGGAGGCAAAATATTCCGGGCAATTGTGGGTGAAAAAATGACGAAAACAAATTCTCCTCCTCCTGATAGCAGCAAACCAACACGCATAGATGTCGATGTTTTTAACCAACTCAAACGACAAAGGATGAAAGTAATAAGCGTTTTCACCAACAACATAAAGGTAAGGAGTGTGAGGATGAGAACAGCAGAGCTTAGAAAAACGCTCAGGTTTATGCCCATACCAACTGACATGAAAAAAACCCCCAACAAAAGTCCCCGGAAAGGTTGGATGTCCGCTTCAATTTGATGGCGATATTCCGTTTCAGCTAAAAGGATACCCGCCAAAAATGCCCCTAATTCCCGCGATAACCCAAATGATTCCGTAAGATAGGCCGTGCCCAAAACCACTAAAAAGGTTGTGGCCATAAAAAGTTCAGAACTCCCGCTTTGAGCAACAGCTCGAAAAAGGGGACGAAAGACAAACCGTCCTAAGGCCCCAATAATTAAAAATGCCGTTAAAGCTTTCATAATAGCAAAGGAAACGCCTAAAAACAGACTCTCTCCTATTCCACTTAAGGTTGTTGCTAAAATCAAAAGGAACACAACTGCGAGATCCTGGAATAAAAGAACGGAAAAAGAAATCCGCCCAAAACGTGTTGCGAGTTCCCGCCGATCACTTAAGACTTGAAGAACTACGGCCGTTGAGGAAAGGGAAATAGCTCCTCCTAACAAAATAGCAGTTTCCTTTGGAAAACCCGCCCAAATCCCCAAGAAGCCAAAAAGTGCTCCTGTGATAACAACTTGCGTCGCCCCCAGTCCAAAAACATACTTTTTCAAAGAATTCAGACGCTGGAGAGGGAGTTCTAATCCAAGGGTAAAAAGAAGGAATATAACACCAATTTCCCCAAGAAATTGAGTTTCTGTGGGATCCTTAATAATTTGCAGCACATGAGGACCGACAAGCATGCCAGCTGCAAGATAACCTAAAACAGGGCTGGCCTTCATACGGCGAAAAATGAAAACAACACCAACAGCCGCCATTAAAAAGGCTAAAATTGTATACAAATAATGAATATCTGGATCTACCAGCGTCACTTCTCCCTTTTTTCTGAGTATATCAATTTAAAAGGAAGATTCATAGGCTGGAATGGCTGGGGGACCTGGATTCGAACCAGGGCTGCCCGGTCCAGAGCCGGGAGTTCTACCGCTAAACTATCCCCCAAGAAAGGTTTTGAAATACCATACTTCCTTATCTTTGCAAAGGGGACTTCAGCCAAAACAGTGTTGTGATTATTTATCCATTTCTTAAATAAAGGGTTTTCTCCATCGTGAAACGTTTCTCCATATCTTCTCGCCCGTATTTTTGGCTTTCAAGAAGTATAGTGGAAAGGGTTTTTTCATCAAAGCTATAAGAAGGACGCACCTCGATGTATTGTGAAAGGCCCGTTGTTTTCTCAAGTGCGCTGACCGTTAAAAGCCCTTCGACATCAAGAGCAAAATCAACTCGAACACGCGCGATCCCTGCAGGCAAAGGGGGAAGTCCTTGCAATTCAAATCGCGCAAGTGACCTGCAATCTTGCACGAACTCGCGCTCTCCTTGAACGACATGAATGACCATGCCGTCTTGCCCATCTTGATGAGTTGTAAATTCTTGACTTGCAAGGGCGGGCAGGGGAGTATTGCGAGGAATGATTTTTTCTACAAGACCTCCCAGCGTTTCAAGTCCCAAAGAAAGAGGCGTCACATCGAGGAGAAGGGTTTCCGCCCCATAAGTCAATCCATGAGCGGAGAGAGCTGCTCCCAAAGCGACAGCCAAATCGGGATCAACATCACGGAGGGGCGCTTTGCCAAAAAAGGCTTCTACTTCTTGTCTAATCAAGGGCATACGGGTCATTCCCCCTACTAAGACCACCCCTTCTAGATCTTCTGAATTCAGAGAGGCATCCTTAAGGACCTCTTTGGAAATTTCAAGGGTTTTGTTCACAAAGTGCTGTGCTATGGTTTCCAAATCTTTTCGTGATACACCTTCATAGTCTTCTTTATGGGATAGATTTTCTTTTAGGATACGTGCATAAGAGATATCTTTAGTTTTCAAAAAGGCTGCAAAAACATGATCAATATCATCACCGCCTAGGTTGAGATCGCCACCTGTAGCAAGAACCTGGAATACACCCTTTTGAAGCTTTAAAAGGGACAAATCAAATGTTCCCCCCCCCAAATCGTAGATGGCATAAATACCCTCGGCCCCTGATTCTAAACCATAAGCAAGAGCTGCTGCTGTGGGTTCATTAATAAGGCGTAAAACCTTAATGCCTGCGATGGCTGCGGCTTGCTTTGTGGCTACGCGTGCCGCTTCATCAAAGTATGCTGGCACTGTAATCACAGCGGCTTCTAAGGGCGCCCTAAGTTTCTTTTCTACCCCGCTCCGAATGTAGCTTAAAATATAGCTTGCCACCTCAACAGGAGTTAAGGTGTGTGCCCCCAATTTTAACCGAATATCTCTTCCAGACATGAGCTGAGGAAATTGCAAACAAATGGCATCCTCCACGCCTCGTCCCATCAAGCGTTTCGTTGAGGAAAGGCTTTCTCTTAACTTTTTCCCTATACAAAACCCATCCTCAGCAACGCTCAGAATCGAGGGAATCAATAATCCTCCCTCAATCTCCAAGACGGTCGGAACATTATTGTGAACATAGGCTACTACGGAGTGGGTTGTACCAAGATCAATGCCGACCACAACACCTTGGGAGGCCTCATGACGATCAGGAAATTGTCCAGGTTCAACAAGCTGTAAGGGCATTCGTCCTCACCTTTTGAACATAATTTAATCGATAAAGAGCTTTGCGGGCCTTCTCATGATCATATTTCTCAAGCCCTCTCTCAAGCTCACCATAAAGTTTTTCTTCCTCGTGAACTAACTCTAGCGTAATATTTTCACCTTCTTTATGGCGCTCATGCCATTCAATCACTTTGTGAAGAAATTTAAGATCATAGGCCAACAGAGAAACGCCCCTATCTTCCAGAAGAAAGGCTGCACGGGTCAATGGATTTTTTAAAAGGGTATAGGCTTGATTCACAAGGCTTGCTTTACGGGAAGCTTCCCTTTTTTTTGGCTCATCTGCCAGCGCAAACCGATCAGGGTGGGTCAGCTTTTGAGCCTCAAAATAAGCCTTCTCCAGCACCTGTAAATCAAGGGTGTAGGTTTTCTCAAGTCCAAGAATGTCAAACGGATCAAACATGGAATGATTCTCCACATCCACATATCCCCTTAGCATTGGGATTATTAAAAACAAAGCCTGAGGAAAGTTTATCTCCCACATAATCCATTTCCGATCCCATAATAAACATCACAGCCTTTGGATCAATCAAAACCGCAATTCCATAGGCCTCAATCACCTCATCATAGGGGCCCACCTCGTCAGCAAATTCCAGGGTATAGGAAAGGCCTGAACAGCCCTTTGACTTCAAGCCAATACGAATCCCGCGAGATGGCTTTCCACGACCTTCCAGCAAAGTTTTCACGCGGTTTGCAGCAGCGTTGGTTAAGGTCAAAACTGGTTGTGTCATTTTGTGCTTTGATGTTTTTCTTTGTAATCACGAATGGCTGCCCGAATGGCGTCTTCCGCTAACATGGAACAGTGAATTTTCACTGGCGGCAAGGACAAATGCTGGGCAATGGCTGTATTCTTAATTTCGACGGCTTCATTTAAAGACTTTCCCTTGAGCCACTCAGTTACAAGGGAACTGGAGGCTATGGCTGACCCACATCCAAAGGCTTTAAACTTCGCATCCTCAATAATCCCCCGATCATTGACTTTAATCTGAAGCTTCATCACGTCTCCGCATGCAGGTGCTCCCACAAGGCCCGTGCCAACAGCGTCATCTTTTGCATCCAAGGCTCCCACATTTCGAGGATTCTCATAATGATCGATCACTTTTTCTGAATAAGCCATATGCTTTTCCTTTCTTAATGTTCTGCCCATTGAATAGATTTAATATCGATGCCTTGACGGCTCATCTCCCACAAGGGACTCATGTCCCGAAGACGATTTACTTCTTTAATGATAAGTTTCGCAGCGTGATCCACGTCCTCCTCATTTGTAAAGCGCCCAAACCCAATGCGCAAGGAGGTATGCGCCATTTCCTCATCCACCCCCAAAGCCCTCAAAACATAAGAGGGTTCAAGGGACGCGGACGTACAGGCCGATCCCGAGGAAAGAGCTAACTCTTTGATTCCCATCATTAATCCCTCTCCTTCCACATGAGCAAAACTTATGTTTAAATTTCCAGGAATGCGTTGTTTCGCATCACCATTAAGGTAAATTTCCTCAAGGTTAACACGAAGAGTCTCATAAAAACGATCCCGTAAGGCCTCTATACGGATAGCTTCTGCCCTCATTTCCTTTTGCGCCAAGGCGCAAGCTTCCCCAAGCCCCACACACAAAGGCGTTGAAAGGGTGCCTGAGCGCATGCCGCGCTCCTGTCCACCCCCATTAATGAGGGCCGCAAGCCTCACTCGGGGCTTACGTCGCACATAAAGGACCCCTATTCCCTTAGGTCCATAAATTTTATGGGCCGAAAGGCTCAAAAGATCGATGTTCATTTCATTCACATCAAGGGGAATTTTTCCGACTGCTTGGGCTGCATCCGTGTGAAAAAAAACTCCCCTCTCGCGAGTGATTTTCCCAATCTCTGCGAGCGGTTGAATCACCCCAATTTCATTGTTGACGGCCATAATGGACACAAGGGCTGTTTGCTCAGTAATAGCTTTCTTCAATTCAGCCAGATCTAGTATTCCATTGGGTTTTACAGGCAAGTAGGTAACTTTAAAGCCCTCTTGCTCCAAATGGCGACAGCTATCCAAAACACATTTGTGCTCAGTGGCACATGTCACGATGTGGTTTTTTTTGTCCTTATAAAAATGAGCCACGCCCTTTAAGGCTAAATTATTGGATTCCGTAGCTCCACTTGTAAATATCACTTCCCGAGGATTCGCATGAAGGATGGCCGCCACTTGCTTGCGGGCATGCTCAACCGCTTCTTCCGCCTTCCAGCCATAGGCATGGCTACGGGAATGCGGGTTCCCAAATTCTTCTGAAAAGTAAGGCAACATCATCTTGAGAACCCGTGGATCACAGGGCGTTGTTGACTGATAATCTAAATATATGGGGCGTGTAACCGTCAACTGGCCTCCTTCATGTGCTGCGACAGATAAATCTCATTCCATGCTTGAATAAAACAATCAATATCCTTCTCAAAAGTGTTCCATCCCATACTCATCCGGATGGTACATTTGACCTCTTCTGAGGGAAGGCCCATGGCGACAAGCACATGAGATTCCTTAGATTTTCCTGAGGAACATGCAGATCCCATACTGATGGCAATCCCTTTTAAATCAAAGGACATGAGCTGAAGCTCAGAGGGAACCCCCGGCATCCCTAGAGAAAGAACGTGAGAAGCTCGAGGACTTTCCTTTCCATAAACACGTGCGTCTGGCAAGGCTTCTTCCACCTTTTCCTGCCATTTCAGAAGGCGCTTCGATTGCTCTTCTCTCTCAAACAAAGCTTCCTTAACCGCTGCTGCAAACCCTACAATCAGAGGAGCAGCCAAGGTTCCTGAGCGCATACCAAATTCTTGTCCCCCTCCGCGGATCAGAGGCTGAAGATGAAGGCCCTCCTTTAGAATAAGGGCGCCAATGCCTGTGGGCCCTCCACATTTGTGAGAAGAGATAGTCATCATATCTACCCCCAGCTCCTCAAAGGAAAAGGGAATCTGTCCCAAGGCTTGGCTGGCGTCAGTATGAACTTTCCATCCCCGCTCCTGTGCTAGACTGACCGCCTCTTGAAGAGGTTGAATCACCCCGGTTTCATTGTTTACCAGCATCAGGGAAAGAAGCCCTGGTGTTTCAAAGGAGGAGAGAGTCTTTTCGAGTTTTCCAAGATCCACTATTCCTTTTGAAGTAACAGGCACTAAATAAGGATTCAACCGGGCCTTCAAAATAGATTCGTGTTCAATAGAGGAAATAACAAGGGGCATTTCTCCAAGTCCAGAAAGGGCTAACCCATTGGCTTCCGTGCCCCCACTTGTAAAAACAAGGTGCTGTCCTTTGACCTCTTTTAAAATTGTTTTTCGAGCCTCTTCTATAAGCGCACGCACTTTCCGTCCCGCATAGTGAGGAGAGGAAGCATTGCCTGTAAAATTATACGCCTCAATCGTGGCTTCTTTAGCACATGGCCTTAAAGGAACAGAGGCATTGTAATCTAAATAAATCATGTAATGCGCCTTTCACAAAGGTCCGCTAAGGAAATTCTGTGCAAGTACTGATGCATCTGAACGCCAAGTCCAGTCCACAAAGCATGTGTTAAACATTTTTCTTTTGTTCCAAGGCATCCCATTTCTGACGTGTTTTCGCAGCGGGTGGTTTTTAGAGGCTCGCCAATTGCCTCCAAAATTTCAGCGATACGGATTGTACCCGGCTCACGCGCCAAGGTATACCCTCCCAAATGACCCCGTGTGCTTGCAACAAATCCCTTTTGCCGCAATTTAAGGAAAAGTTGCTCCAGATAGGAAATGGGTAAAGCTTGACGCTCAGCAATCTCAGTTAACGCCAGAGGCTTCCCTTGCCCATAATAAGCAAGATCTACCAAAGCCATTACCGCATAGCGCCCTTTTGTGCCGAGTTTCATCCACATCTTCCTTCGTTTTCTTTATTTGTAGGATTCCCGACTGTTTTAGTCAAGTATGAAAATAAGCTAAGATTACCCACATGCTTGTCACATTTTATTGACACATTCGGGATGATGTTACAGATTATAAACGGATCGAACTGATAGAAAGTGAAAATATGAGACCGTCAATCGCATTTGAGTCACATAGAAAAGCTATCCGACGCATTGTAGAGGAGAATCATGCACGCAATGCGCGTATTTTTGGATCTGTTTTGCATGGGGATGATAGAGAGAATAGTGACCTTGATTTGCTTATAGATCCAATACAAGACACAACCTTAATGGATATTGCAAGAATTCAAAACCAACTTCAAGTTCTACTAGGGGTTCCTGTTGATGTTCTAACCCCAAAAGCCTTACCAGAACAATTTCGAGATGAGATTCTGAAAGAGGCAAAATTAATATGAATAAAAAATCTAAAATTCATTTACACCTTTATCTCGAACACATTTTAACTGCCATCAAGCGAATACATCACTATACGGACGATTTAACTGAAATCACTTTTCTTCAAAGTGAACTTATTCAGGATGCTGTTATACGTAATATTGAAATTATTGGAGAGGCTTCACGCAATATAGATCGCCATCACCCTTATTTTACGGCCGACCATCCAGAAGTTCCCTGGAGTGACCTTTATTGGATGCGCAATCGCGTATCACATGGTTATTTTTCAGTCGATTTAGAGCTCGTTTGGAAAACACTTGAAAAAGACATTCCTAAGCTTGAAGAACAGATTCAAAAACTTTACGAAAAGATCCCTTCAAAATAAGGCTTGCAAAGCCCGAAGTTACATTGTTGTATTCGCTATGCGCAACGATGAAGCTTAAAAAACGAAACAAAGGATGAGTAAAATTCCCGACCTTTTAACCCATTTGGAGGGAGGAATTGCCTGTCTGACCTTAAACCGTCCTAAGGCTTTGAATGCCCTTTCTTTAGCCATGATTCGCGAAATAACACGCCTTTTAAGAGAATGGGAGGAAGATCCCTCCATCAAAGCTGTTCTTATCGAAGGAGCTGGTGATAAGGCCTTTTGTGCAGGCGGAGATGTGCGCGCTGTTTATGAAGCGAAAAAGGAGGGAAACCTTGAGATGTGTGACGCTTTTTTCCGGGAAGAATATACACTAAATGCTTATATTCATACCTTCCCAAAGCCTTATATTGCTCTCATTAACGGCATCAATATGGGAGGCGGGCTTGGAGTTTCTATTAATGGCTCTCACCGTCTCGTTACAGAGCGGGCCGTTTTAGCTATGCCTGAAACGGGCATTGGTTTCTTTCCTGATGTGGGCGCCACCACCTTTTTGAACAATACCCCTGGGAAAACAGGACTTTACTTAGGCCTCACAAGCAAAAGGATTAAGGCCGCTTGCGCTTTGTGGAGTGGTCTTGGAACCCATTTTATTCCTGGATCTTCTCTTTCTCTTTTTAAAGAGGATTTGTTTGAGGGTGTATCCCTCGAAAGAGCACTTAAAAACCATTGCAAATCTCTTTTAGAACAAAGCATTCTTGAAGAAAAATCCTCAGAAATTCACTCTCATTTTTCCCACGCTTCTGTGAAAGACATTATAGACAGTCTTTCAAAAGATACTTCTTCCTTTGCAACAGAAACATTGGCAACCCTAAAAGCCAAGTCTCCCACAAGCTTGAAGGTAGTCTTTCGTCAACTCACCCAACATAAGAGAAGTTTTACTGAACGCATGAAGGACGAATTTCGCCTCAGTCAGCGGTTTGTGGAGGGTCATGATTTCCTTGAAGGGGTTCGTTCTGTCCTGGTGGATAAGGACGGAGAGCCGCGCTGGAAACCGGCGAGTCTTGAGGAAGTCACAGATGAAACCGTTGACCACTATTTCGCGCCCCTGGATGAGCGAGAATTGATTTTATAGGAAGAGTTCATAACCCACATTGTTTACCTTTAAGAGAAGGTAATGCTAGTTCCAGACATCGTAGTAGTCTAGTGGCGGAGGGCTAGGAGAACGTGATGGTAAGGGGCTCGACCGATTAGTCTCCGTCTCATCATCTTTACTATTCTCTGACTGATTTGAAGTACTAACTAAAGCTATTTCGAATGGTTCATAAGGGTGGACAAGAGAGAAAGTCTCATTGTCAGAAAGCCTCAATGAATTAGTTTTATCCTCTTCGTCAGTATCTTTAATGGTCTCTTTCTTATCATCTGCAGCGTCAGAACTCCTCTCGTTTCTGCTGTCTGATGACGAGCCTGAATCATCAGACCTTTCATCGTCGCGCTTTTCATCATTCCCTCCAACAACAGCAGAATGTGAATCACCTCCAAAAAAGCGCGCCCATAAGCTCGGCTTTTTTTCCTTTTTATCCTTCTTGACTGGGGTCTCTTTTTCATTCCCCAAAGGAGAACTATGTGAAGACAAGGGTGGTGAGGATGATGCGGACGGAGATGGAAAATCATCAATATCTGAAAAATTTTCAACTGGAATAGAGCTGTTTTTGCTGGAAAGCTGGCGTGGAAGAAATGAAGGAAAACTAAGACGTGATGCCGGAGAAAAATGTCTCCTCACTCCAAATGGCGAGAATACCCCTGAAGCCGGTCCACCAAGAGCAGCTGGAAAAACAAGTAATGGGCTACGACCTCCTGAGCTGCTGCCTGAGGAACTACTAGAAGCGGAGATAACAACAGGTGGAGCCACAGGTACGCCTCCTCCAGGAACTGGTACAGGCGCAGGAACTGGTGCTGGTGCGGGAACAGGAGCTGGCGCAGGAACGACTGCAGGACCAGGCGCAGGTACAGGTCCACCAAGCACTGGAACGGGGGCAGGAGGAGGTGCAGGTATTGCGGGACCTGGCGCCGGGACAGGAGCGACTGCAGGAGGCGCAACTACTACTGCGGGCCTAGGAGCGGGAGCAGCGGCAGGTATAGGCACGGCTACAGGTGCAGGTGGGAGCACGGGTATGGCTGCAGGCGCAGGTATAGCAGGAGCTGGCGCCGGGACAAGAACGACTGCAGGAGGTGCAATTACCACTGCAGGCATAGGAGCGGGAGCAGCGGCAGGTATAGGCACGGCTACAGGTGCAGGTGGGAGCACGGGTATGGCTGCAGGCCCAGGAGCAAGTCCACCAGGCACTAGAACAGGGGCAGGAGGAGGTGCAGGTATGGCAGGAGCTGGCGCCGGGACAGGAGCGACTGCAGGAGGCGCAACTACTACTGCGGGCCTAGGAGCGGGTGCCGCAGATGCTGGAACGACTTCAGGAGCAGGTGCAAATGCAGGAGAAGCTCCCCTAAAGGCTTCAGGCATTGGATTCGATTCTGCATTTCGAGAAGAAGATTGGCTATTTTGAGGGGCAGGGAGCTTTCTTTTTCCTGAGAGCTCCACTGCTTGAGGGAACTCTTGCATAGGCTCCTCCGGAGTAAACTCTACACGCTTACCCTTTGGAAAATGAATGGGGTTATTCCTTGCAGAAACAGATTCCGCCTCATGCCGAGGCAATTTCACAGGTGAAGGCCCTCCTCCCTTTGAAGAAGTTGAGGTTCCTTTTCCAAAACTTTCACTATGTCCACCTCCTAATCCCCACCTAGAATCGAGGGTAATTTTCTCCTTCCCTTCAGAGGGATGAGAAAACTCTAAAAAAGGCATTATTTTTTCAGGGCGTAATAATAGGTAAATCAAAATAAGAATTGAGGCATATGCCAATTTTCGACTACCATCACGCCAATATATACTTTTCACCATTACCAGTACACTAAAATTAAACAGGACATAAATATCAAATACATCCTATATAAGAAGCAAACGGTATTTTGTCTATCTTTTTCTTATGGTTTTTATTGAGATATATAAAAATATTTTAAAATTATTAAGGCCGCAAGTCGAATACATTTAATATTTAAATGTCTCAGATTTTTACTAATAATTCTGTACATACATAACAAAAAATACTATCCTTGAAAAAATAGTTACCATTTAGTAACAAATACAATTTTTGATAAACTAGTCATAAATTTTAGAGAAGCTAAGGTTAAATGCGATCCACGTCTGACTTTCTTCCCCACCTCTCCTTTATTGTTAACCAGGAGCACGAAGGACAACGCTTGGATAAGTTCTTAGCTATAAAGGCCCAAGACCTTTCCCGCACACGTCTTCAAGACCTCATTCAAACAGGTTTTGTCCAAATTAATGGCGTTGCGATGAATGATGTTGCGCTGAAAGTGAAAGAAGGTCAAAAGATTCAAATCAATATCCCTCCTGTTGTTGAGGCGGCTCCTGTTCCTCAAAAGATTCCTCTCGACATCTTTTATGAGGATGAAGACTTGATTGTCTTGAACAAGCCGGCTGGCCTTGTGGTACACCCCGCCCCTGGCAATCCTGAGGGCACCCTTGTGAACGCACTTCTCAACCATTGCGGGGAAAGCCTTTCAGGCATTAATGGGGTCAAGCGCCCCGGCATTGTGCATCGGCTGGACAAGGATACCAGCGGCCTTATGGTAGTCGCTAAAAATGATAAGACCCATCACAGCCTTGCTTACCAACTGGCCACACGTGAAATGAGCCGCGTATATCAAGCCCTCATTTGGGGTACGCTTATTCCCCATAAAGGGATCATTGAGGGTCCCATTGGGCGAGATCCGCATCATCGTCAACGAATGGCGCTTCGCGAAAAGGGAAAATTCGCACGCACTCATTATAAAACCATAAAAATCTTTGGACGCCTTGCGAGTTTGGTCGAATGTCGGCTGGAGACGGGCCGCACACATCAAATCCGCGTTCACCTGGCCTCCAAAGGGCATCCACTCATTGGTGATATTCTCTATGGTAAAAAGCCTAAAGGACTTCCCTGCCCCCTCGACGACTTTTTAGATGGGCAATGGATTAAGGGTCGTCAGGCTTTACACGCAAAGAAGATCTCTTTTGTTCACCCCAAAAGCCAAGACAGGCTTTCCTTTGAAACAGACCTTCCCCAGGATATACGAATTCTGCTAGATGTGTTAGAATCAATTGTATAAAAGCGCTTAAGGTTCAATCATCGTGTCCAAAAAGAAAAATAACCATTTACCCTCCATTACTAAAGCCACTGTTCTTCCCAGCATGACAGACGGCTTAACGCGCTACTTGGCAGAAATTCGGCGCTTTCCCATTTTAGAGCCAGATGAAGAATACATGTTGGCCAAACGTTGGCAAGAACACCAAGATCCTAAAGCCGCAGAAAGGCTCGTGAGCTCTCACTTGCGCTTGGTTGCCAAAATTGCTGGCGGCTATCGTGGCTATGGATTGCCCTTGATTGATCTCATTGCTGAAGGCAACGTCGGATTAATGCAGGCTTTGCGGAAATTTGATCCTGAAAGAGGATTTCGTTTCTCAACCTATGCTATGTGGTGGATCCGCGCGAGCATACAAGAGTACATTTTACATTCATGGTCCCTTGTGAAGATCGGGACTACCGCCGCTCAAAAGAAGCTCTTCTTTAATCTAAGGCGTCTTAAGGGTGAAATCCAATCCGTTAGTGAAGCAGGCATTACAGATAAAACGGTAAAGGATATTGCAAGCGAGCTCAATGTCTCTGAAAAAGAGGTCATTGAGATGAGCAAGCGGATGGCTGCCCCCGACCAATCCTTAAATGCGCCCCTCAAAGCTGAAGGCACTGAAGAATGGCAAGATTGGCTTGTTGATGAATCATCCACCCATGAAGCGAAAATCATGGATCACAATGAAAGCCAGCACAAAAACGTACTTTTAAAGACGGCGCTTCAAACCCTAAATGAGAGGGAAAGGCTGATTATTAAAGAAAGACGCCTAAAGGATCCTCCTAAAACACTTGAAACTCTTTCAGAAACCTTAGGCATTTCGCGAGAACGAGTGCGACAAATTGAAATCCGCGCCTTTGAAAAACTCCAAAAAGCCGTAAAATCTGTGGCCCTTCAAAACCGTATCTTTGAGGATTAAGCTCTAGAAGCTGGACGAATTTCGTTCTTCAAGTGGGTGAATTTCGACCAGCGCTGATATAGCACGCACCTTGAGTCTCGCTCAATCTTCTATCAAACGCTACATTCATTTGTTACAATCTGGCTTTATCATCTTTAAACTCAAACCTTGGTTTTCTAATATAGATAAGCGCCTTGCTAAATCGCCTAAGTTTTATTTCGTTGATAGTGGGCTTTTATCCCATCTTCTTCGTCTTCCCTTAACTTGGGGGATCACCCCACCCCCCTATTTTGGTCAGGTTCTAGAAAATTTTGTTGTCTCAGAAGCTCTTAAACAATGCTCGTGGCAAAAAAAACGTGTTGACACTTTTCATTTTCGCACACAAAGCGGCACAGAAGTTGACCTCATTTTACAAAATCGCCATGGTCATTTGGTGGAAATTGAGGTGAAAGCCTCATCAACCCTTTCCCGAAAGGACTTTAAAGGACTCCTCGCCTTTAAAGAGATAGCCAAGGAAAATTTTTATAGTGGTCTTGTCCTTTATACAGGAGACACCGTTATTCCCTTTGGCGAAAAGCTATGGGGGGTGCCGCTTCAGGCTCTTTGGGAATAAATATTTTAATCCTAGTAAAAAGAATAAGTATTAGCGAATTAATATAATATTAATTGTTTGTATATTATAATTGACTTGGGTTTGAATCACTCAAATTATTATCTAAACAGAAAGGAAAACTAAGATGGGAAACAAATATAAAACTGATATTACTTGGCGTAGCGTACGTCATCTTTTTTATGTTTTTTTAATATTAACGACTGCTATGAGCGTTTTTTCTAACGGACTAGAAGCAACCTGCGGAGCAAAGCATTCTACTCAATGCCCTTGCGCACAGGCTCTCTCTAGCCAACAGACAACCAAGATGGAACCCTCTGGTTCAAAGAGGTGCAACTGTGCAAAATGCGATTGCGCATCAGCAATGCAGAAAAGCTCGAAATACTAAGCAAGGAAGGAAGCTAGTCTTCTGACCAGAGAATATATCTATGTCCCGCTACTTAATAGCGGGACACTTGTTTTTTCAGCCATAACTCTATATTATTTTGTTCGACTTTGATCATTTTTAAAAGGACGCGCGTACATGTTTAAAAGGTTAGCCTTCACCCTTCTTTTGTTCTTAAGCATTTCATGGAACGCACGGGCAGAACTTCACATTGATATTACGGAAGGTACCTTTAAGCCCGTTCAAATCGCAATCACCCCCTTTGATGGAGGCGGCGATCCAGAACTTGGAAACATCGCTCAAGAAATCTCCAAAGTAATCGGTAACGATCTCCAAAGTTGTGGTCTTTTTATAGTGGTTGATCCCCATGCGTACATACAAAATGCTCGCGATGTGATGAGCCACCCCCGCTTTGCCGATTGGAAAATCCTCCATGCAGAAGCCCTCGTCGGCGGTCTTGTCAAGCGCAGCGGTAATAACCTCCAAGTCGACTTCCGCCTCTTTGATGTCTTTACAGAATCTCAACTCACAGGCCTTGCTCTTGGAACAGACCCTATCAACTGGCGCAGGGTTGCCCATAAGATTGCTGATGAGATTTATGAGCGCATCACAGGAGATAAAGGCTATTTCGACACGCGTGTTGTCTATGTGGCTGAGTCTGGACCCGAAATGTCACGTTCCTCTCGCTTAGCCATTATGGATCAGGACGGAGAAAACCATCAATTCATTTCTACTGGCAACCGAAGAGTCCTCCTCCCCCGTTTCTCTCCATGCCGCAAAAAAATTGCCTATGTGGATTTTGGAGCCAACGATAAAACGCCAACCCTTCATATTCATAATCTTGAAACAGGTGAAGCCGAAGCCTTAGGATCAGTTGACGGACAAAAAATGTCTCCTCGTTTTTCCCCACATGGAGACCACATCATCCTCAGCAGTGCTAAAAAAGGGGCCACAGCTCTTTACAAAATGGATTTAAAAACGAAACAATTTGAAAAAATAACGTCAACAACATCAACCATTGATGTGTCTCCTTGTTATTCTCCTGATGAAACTAAAATTGTCTTTATTTCAGACCGTGGCGGACAACCACAAATTTACGTGCGGGATGCCGGAGGCAGCAATGACACGCGTATTAGCTTTAGCACAGGTCGTTATGATAACCCTGTGTGGTCTCCTCGTGGAGATCTTATTGCCTTTACCCGCCAAAACGGCGGAACCTTTTACATTGGAGTCATGCGCCCTGATGGATCGGGTGAGCGGATGTTGGATTCGGGATATCTCTTAGAAGGGCCCACTTGGTCTCCTAACGGACGTGAAGTTATGTATACGTGCCAAGACAGCACCCATGGAAAAGTTGGGCTTTGCAGCATTGATATCGTAGGTTTTCACAAGAGAAAGGTTAACATTCCAGGGGAAGGATCTTATCCGACCTGGTAATCATTGTCCCTCTTGATCCCGTTCATTCAATAGGTTATATTATGCTCTAAGGTGTCTTAAGTCTTCGGACAAGGCATGGCGCTGCATAGGCGAAGGACATCAAAAAAAAGATACACTTTTAATATTTTTTTAATGTTCTCCCGCTATAGTGGGCGAATGAAAACAAAAAAAGGAGAAAACTCAATGCGTTTAAAAATTTCTAGTCTTTTAGCAACAGCGGCTCTTGCACTCTCTGCTTGCGATTGTTGCACAGATGAATGTCTTGATGCGTCAGGCCAAGGTGCTCTCGCAGCTGCACAAGCTGCAGCAGCAGAAGAGGCCTGCACACCAGGTACAGTCGCTGATTTCGTTGACAACGTCGGCGATCGCGTCTTCTTCGACTTCGATCGTTCACAAGTCCGTCCTGAAGGATTAGAGACCTTGAAGCGTCAAGCTGCTTGGCTCTCTACCTACAGCAACTACGTTGTAACAATCAATGGTCATTGCGACAAGCGTGGAACAACTGAATACAACCTAGCTCTCGGTGAGCGTCGTGCAAACGCCGCAAAAGAGAAGCTTGTTGCTTTCGGTGTTGATGCAAACCGCATGAAAGTTGTTAGCTACGGTAAAAATCGTCCAATCGTTGAACAAGATGGCAGCGAGTGGGCTTACCAACAAAACCGTGTTGCGATCACAGTTTTGGACTAAATTACTTAGTCAACTAGCTTTAAATCAAACACCACCCTTAGGGGTGGTGTTTTTTTGTGAAACGTATTGAATTGTCTTGGCGTCTTACATCTTTTTACAGATGGTCATTTGTTTTCTGTGACTTTACACGAGTTTATATCTAAATTACAAACTATATCGTAATGACTCGTGGTATTGTATGTATATAATGAGCCTTTTGTCCCTGTAATTGTTAGGGGGAGTTGATGTTCTTGCATCGTTGTACAATCATATGCTAGTATTTCAAGTTGAATCGTTGATCCCTTAGAAGATAAATTTAAGGTCTGATTCTCTCCGAGTTTGAGGGAACCACACGGTTTTGAAGTTTCGATTGTTTCAGAAGTAGACAGAGAGTGCATTTTAAATTGAAATAAGTGGGCAGTACCTTTTGTTATAAAATTAACATCTCCCGGCGCTTGTCCAGACATCGCCGGTGTCCCAAGGAACAGTAATGCGATTAAAGCTATTCTATTAAAGTTCATGATTTATTTCCTCCTTTTTTATTGTTAAGTACTTCTTATTGCAATTTCTCATGCGTTAAAACCTCCATCAACTTGGCCCGGGCGACATCTAAAACTTCACCAACCTGCTCGCGTTCTTCTTTTGTTTTACTCTCTTCGATGTCTTCTAACAAGTTTTGAATTTCCATCTCCAAGGTTGACTTATCCAACGCTTCTAAGGATGTTCCTTCCGTCACAAGGGCTGTACATTTTTGAGGAGTGATTTCAGAAAACCCCCCATCCACAAAGATCCTTAAGAGAATATCGGAACCTTCATAAATCCTTACAACCCCAGGACGCAAAACAGTTAGAAGGGGCGCATGATTGGAAAGCACCCCAATATCTCCCTCAAGGCCAGGGATGACGACCATACTCACATCTTTTTTAAAGAGGATTTTTTCTGGTGTAACAAGGGTAAAGGAAAAAATTTCCATAACCTTATCCAACTTCTTTTGCGAAACGTTGCGCCTTTTCTACAGCCTCTTCAATAGTTCCTACCATGTAAAAGGCCATCTCAGGAAGGTGATCGTAGGATCCATCAGCTATACCTTTAAATCCCTCAATAGTATCCTCAAGGCGGACAAAAACACCAGGAGAACCTGTAAAAACTTCAGCTACGTGGAAGGGTTGAGAAAGGAAGCGTTGGATTTTCCGCGCACGGGCCACCGTTAATTTATCCTCCTCAGAAAGTTCATCCATACCGAGAATGGCGATGATGTCTTGCAACGATTTATAGGTTTGGAGGATTCGTTGCACATTATGAGCCACCTCATAGTGTTCTTCCCCCACAACACGGGGATCCAAAATGCGCGATCTGGAATCCAAAGGATCCACAGCAGGATAAATGCCAAGCTCAGCAATTTGGCGACTCAAAACCGTTGTGGCATCAAGATGTGAGAAAGTTGTGGCGGGCGCAGGATCGGTTAAATCGTCCGCAGGCACATAGATAGCTTGAACGCTGGTGATAGACCCTTTGGTTGTGGAGGTAATACGCTCTTGCAACTCTCCCATTTCTGTTGACAAGGTGGGCTGATAGCCAACGGCTGAGGGAATACGTCCCAAAAGAGCAGAAACTTCAGCACCCGCTTGAGTAAAGCGGAAGATATTATCAATGAATAACAAAACATCCTGACCTTCCTGATCACGGAAATATTCGGCAACGGTTAGCCCTGAAAGAGCCACACGCGCACGCGCACCTGGAGGTTCATTCATTTGCCCATAGATAAGAGCGGCCTTAGAATTCCCCTTCTTAAGGTCAATCACGCCTGATTCAATCATTTCATGATAAAGGTCATTTCCTTCTCTGGTCCGCTCCCCAACCCCAGCAAAGACAGAATAGCCCCCATGGGCTTTAGCTATGTTATTAATCAACTCCATAATGATCACGGTTTTCCCTACACCCGCTCCACCAAAAAGACCAATCTTTCCTCCGCGCATATAAGGAGCCAGAAGATCCACCACCTTAATTCCTGTTACCAGGACTTCTGTTTCTGTGGATTGGTCAACAAAGGGTGGCGCTTCCCTATGAATGGGGAGATACGCAGCCGCTTTAATAGGACCCAGGTCGTCAATAGGTTCCCCCACAACGTTTATAATACGTCCCAAAGTGCCGGGCCCTACTGGCACGCGAATGGGATAGCCCGTATCAATCACCTCTTGGCCACGCACAAGCCCTTCTGTGGCATCCATGGCAATCGTACGCACCGTTTGCTCTCCAATGTGTTGGGCAACCTCTAAAATCAAGGACTTCCCATCGTTTTTCGTCTCAAGAGCATTTTGAATTTCGGGAAGAGGCCCTTCAAAAGAAACGTCCACAACCGCTCCAATGACTTGAGCAATTTTTCCCTTTGTTGCTTTTTTGACCATGGTTTTTCCTTTTCTCACTGCAGAGCTTCAGCCCCAGATATAATTTCACTCAGTTCGCGCGTAATTTGGGCCTGGCGGGTTCGATTGTAACTTAAACTCAATTTGCGAATCATTTCATCCGCATTGCGACTGGCATTATCCATCGCAGTCATCCTTGAGCCTTGCTCACTTGCGGCACTTTCCAAAAGGGCATTATAGATCTGAACAATCACGTTTTGGGGCAACAGTTGACCCAAAATCTTCTCTTCATCAGGTTCATACTCATAGACGACCTTATGGTCAGGTGATGGAACTTGCTCAGAGACTTCAATGGGGACAGGAATAATTTGCTGCACGGTCACTTCTTGGGTCAGAGCAGATTTAAAATGGTTATAAATCAAGGTACACACGTCAAAAAGCCCATCTTGGAACATACTAAGTACCCCGTCTCCTATACGCTGTGCATCGGAAAATTGAAGGCGTGATTGACCTACTGCCATAAAAGACTTAACCATAAGATCTCCATACTCTCGGACGAGCATATCTTTTCCCTTCCGACCTATTGTGCAAATTTGAACGGACTTCCCGTTTCCCCGGAGAGATTCGACTAATTTCCGTGTTTGCCGTACAAGTGATGAATTAAATGGTCCACAGAGGCCTCGATCCGACGTGGCCACTAAAATTAAATGAATGCTGTCTTTTCCTCTTCCTGTGAGAAGTGGCTGCGGTGTTTCAAGGGCTTGTACGTTAACTGCCAAATCTTTCAACATTTGACGCATATAATAGGCGTAAGGACGTCCAGCTTCCACGTGCTCTTGAGCCCGACGGAGCTTAGCCCCCGCCACCATCTTCATAGCCATGGTGATCTTTTGAGTGGATTGAATTGTTTTTCTGCGATCGCGCAGTGCTTTAAGTGTCGCCATCAGGTAAAGATTTTCACAAAGTTCTTAAAAAAAGCATGGAGATTTTCTTCTGTTTTCTCGGATAGGGCTTTCTCTTTTCGAATAGATTCCACAAGTTTTGGCTGCTCATGATGAATGGCACCGAGGGCGGCTTGTTCAAAGCGGCTCACATCATGAACAGGCAACTCATCAAGATACCCTTTAACTCCCGCAAAAATACTAATTACTTGGTCTTCGACAGGCATGGGAGAGTACTGAGATTGTTTCAAAAGCTCCGTTAAGCGGCTTCCACGGTTCAAAAGTTTTTGCGTAGCCACATCGAGATCGGAAGCAAACTGAGCAAAGGCAGCCATTTCACGATATTGAGCAAGCTCGAGCTTAATAGAGCCTGCAACTTGCTTCATAGCCTTAATTTGAGCGGCTGAACCCACGCGGCTTACGGAAAGGCCTACGTTAATGGCGGGGCGAATGCCCTTATAGAACAGATCCGTCTCAAGAAAAATTTGCCCATCTGTGATGGAAATCACGTTAGTCGGGATATAAGCGGATACATCTCCTGCCTGGGTTTCAACGATGGGAAGAGCGGTCAACGACCCTCCACCTTTTTCATCATTCAACTTTGCGGCCCGCTCTAAAAGACGAGAATGGAGGTAGAAAACATCCCCTGGATAGGCTTCACGTCCCGGCGGACGGCGGAGTAAAAGAGACATTTGACGGTAGGCTACGGCTTGCTTGGACAAGTCATCGTATACAATCAAAGCATGGGCGGCGTGATCCCTAAAATATTCGCCCATAGCACAGCCCGCATAAGGAGACAAAAACTGCATGGGCGCAGGATCTGAAGCCGTGGCCGCCACCACAATGGAATAATCCATGGCCCCACGTTCTTCAAGAGCTTTTACGAGCTGCGCCACCGTTGAGCGTTTCTGGCCAATGGCCACATACACACAGTAAAGCTTTTGGAATTCATCATCTCCTTCATTAGTTTGTCGTTGATTTAAGATTGCATCAATGGCTACTGCGGTTTTTCCTGTTTGCCGGTCCCCAATAATCAGCTCACGTTGACCACGTCCAATGGGAACCAAAGAATCCACAGCCTTAAGCCCTGTTTGCATGGGCTCATAAACAGAACGGCGCGCAATTATCCCTGGCGCTTTCACATCAACACGGGCTTTTTTGACATCCTTAAGAGGGCCTTTTCCATCAATAGGGTTGCCGAGTGCATCTACCACACGCCCTAAAAGGCCCCGTCCAACGGGAACCTCCACAATGTGCCCTGTGCGTTTAACTGTATCCCCTTCGCGAATTTCCCGATCATCGCCAAAAATAACGATTCCTACGTCCCCCTCTTCAAGGTTAAGGGCCATCCCACGAATGCCGCATGAAAACTCCACCATCTCACCTGCTTGAACCTTATCAAGACCCCAAGCACGCGCAATACCGTCCCCAACTGAAATGACTTGCCCCACCTCGGCGATTTCGATCGTTTTATCAAAATTGGCAATTTCTTGTTTTAAGATTGATGAAATCTCTACAGCTCGTAATTCCATCTTTTACCCTTTCATTTGAAGACGCAATCGATTTAACTGCGCCCTTAAGGACGCATCAATCATTAAGGAGCCCAAGCGCAAAACAACCCCTGCAATTAACTCTTCCTTAATCACTTGGGTTAAGGAGATTTTTTTCCCAAGGTGTGCTTCCAGGCTTTTCTCAAGATCTTGCTGTTCTTTTTGCGTGAGTTTTTGCGAAGTTTCAAGTACTCCCTTTAGTAATCCCTCCTCAATCTGGGAACGAAGAAACACATTCTCCAAGATGATTCTTAAATTGGAAAGACGCCGGTTTTTGCATAACACCAGAAGGAAATGAGACATTAAAGGGCTTAGCTTTAAGACTGAGGCCACGTTTTGAATAATCTTCTGCTGAAGTTGAATGGAAAGCATAGGATTTATAATGCGTACCCATGCACGGGAATCTTTTTCAAGTAATTTTTGCAAAAGGATAATTTCCTTCAAAGTTGCTTTTACTTGCTTTTTTTCTTGAGCCAAATCAAAGAGCACGCCACCATAACGTTTTGCAATTTTATAGCCTTCGACCTCTAAATTTGCCACAAACAAAACTCCGTGGTTTCTATATTATTGTTATTGGTTTACCACACAGAATACGGCCTGACAACATGGAGTTGCCCATATCTTATGCTCAAAGCATTTCAAGTTTCCGGACAGGCGCCCGAGCGGCGAGCTCGATGAGCGTAGTCATCTACGTGACAGAGAGCGAGTCCCGAAGGGCAACGCATCCGGAACTTGAAAGGCGAAGAGTATATTTACATTTTTTTTAGTTTGAGTATGGTGGAGAAATTAAGCGCCCTTAGCTCAGTTGGATAGAGCGTCGGCCTTCTAAGCCGCAGGTCGCAGGTTCGAATCCTGCAGGGCGCGCCAACTTTTTTGAAGGTCCATAAGGAAGAGCTATGTAGCTTGTGGGGGCTCGGTTTTTTCTTGGTATAATTTAGAAAGCCCTTTCACAGCCCCCATCCATATCAGCATAATAAAAATAAGGACCCCACTTAAGTAAGGCATAATCGTCATTTGCGTGCCTGCAGTTAGTATCAAAAGGAAGATTTGAATAATCCCCCCACTTGATTTTCCAAAACGGCTGAAAATCACATCTACAGCAGCCTTGCCCTTCACTTTGAGCTCTTGGTCAAGGGGGATGTAGGTCATTTCCTTTGTTGGATCGAAAAGAGAGTATTTCATACTCTTACCTAGAATATTCTGAATAGCTCCGACATAAACGGCCATTAAAAGAGAAGTGACCCCAAAAAGAAGAAGGAGCCCTTCGAGGTAATCTTTAAAAAGAATGAAGGAGAAGAAGAGGATCGTTGTGATGAGAAAAACAGAAGGGGTCACCATAGCGCCAACAAACCAACCAAAACGCCGAACAATTCCCTTTGTTAAAAGAATAAAAATGACAGTCGAAATGCCGGTCCAAAATGAGAAATTTGCCATAAATGAAAAATAATCATTAGGTTCTGGGAAGTTCTCTTTCACTTGGCTTTTCCAGGTGACATCGATGATGTTGGCCGTGATGCCATAACTGATCACAAGAAGGGCGATAAAGCCTAAGTATTTTGATGTCAAAAGGTACCGGAGACTCTCTGAGAGGGAGAGTTTCGGGGTCAGATTTTCTTTTTTATTGCCAACACGAGCAGCAGCATCGTAATAGCGAGGATCTGTTAACACATAACGATCCATCCATTTGTAAAGTAAAAGGACTCCTATTCCAGAAACAATAACAGCCGTGATTAAATAAAGGATGTTTAAAGCCCAAGCTTCCGATTGAGATGAAAGTTGTTTGTTTAAATTTACTAGATACTGCCCAAAGGTCCCGGCTGAAATAAGAGCAAAGTTCCCCAGGAACCCAAAAAAAGAATAAAAGCGCTTGGCCTCATTGGTGCGTGTAATTTCATTTGCAAACTGCCAAAAAAGTAAATTAACAACGATGCTCCCATAAAGGTCGGAGAAAAGATAAAAAAGAGCAAAGGACCAAATACCATAAAGGGAAATAAACCATTTTAAATGAGGGCATGTCTCTCTTAAAATAAAGATGGTTTCTTCGGATGGGTGCAAGAACTCTCGATTGGGATAAATATAAAGAGCAAAAGCAGCAAAGAAAAGAAGGTAGGGGATCAAGCAAGCATAAAAAAGGTGCGCCCGACCTAACACGTTGCTTAACTTTGCATAAAGAAAGAAAAAAAGAAAAGCGATGGGTACGTCCCAAAGCTTGATAAAAGAAATGACCTCAGCACCGCAAGACGGTGCTGTGATCACAAGTGCATCCTTTGTATTCCGCAGAAGTGTATAACTAAAGAGAACTAAAAACATCATCCCTCCCATGGGTAGAAATTTTTTTAGTTCACTGTTTTGAATTGGCCAAAGGGCTGCGCGAAACTTAGAAAACTCCGGACCTGCAGAGGAGTCAGACATTCATTTTATCCCTAATTCATGGTCGGGGTGAGAGGATTCGAACCTCCGACATCCTGGACCCAAACCAGGCGCGCTACCAGGCTGCGCTACACCCCGAACACAATTCATATACCCCAACTCGTTTTAGGGGGCAAGAATTTTGACAAGGAAGTTACTATTTTCTAAGAAGAAAGAATCAATCATTCATAGGTACGCTTACGCCTTGCTTAGGCTTAGGGAAGAGAAGATAGAACACAATCCCTTGTTATCCCTAATTTTTTAATGGTACCGGCTTTAATTTCAAGAACTTGAGCTGTATTTGCAACTGGTCCTATCGTTTTTGTAGAAAAGGGAGTTGTATTTTCGTGGATGGCTAGAATTTCACCCTTTGAATTTGCGAAAATCATATCCAAAGAGAGGGGCGTGTCTTTCATCCACATCCCCACCTTTTGAGCCGCTGGGAAGAGAAAAAGCATCCCCCCATCATCTGCCAAATCCGCGCGAAACATAAGCCCCTTGTCCCTCTCTTGAGATGTCTGGGCCACTTCAACCTCTAGGAAAATAGTTCCATGCGAACAAGTGAGGGTTAGGGGAGTTGCTTGAAGAGCTAGGGGAGTAAAAAAACCAAGGATCAAGCAAATACGTTTCATAAGGCAGACCTATGCATAAAAAATCTCATCTGAAGAGGCTAATCCAGATTAAACGCGCGTTCAACAGCAGATAATAGTTGAATAAAAGTGCCTTTTGATGTGATGTTTTTTTGCAACACGCAAGAAATAAGTTGTGCCGGGAGAAAAAGCAGGGTATGGTAAAGATAATAAAGTTTCTTTTTGGTGTCTAGAGATCGTTTGCGGGCAAACTAAAAATGAGAAAAGCCCTCAGTTAGAGAGACATCAAAAAAATTTTTAACGTTAACGCAAGATGAAGCCGATGATAGGTTCGATTTTAAAAATGGATGGACATGCTAGGTCAAACAAAGAGATGAAGACATCGAAAGATAAAAGACCCTTTATATCTCTCCTGGCGAGATTTCTGTTTTCTCTCCCCTTAATTAAGTTTAAGAGGCGATTAGAGAGTTAATCGAACATCCCGGTTTCCAATTGCCAATAAATGTCCTTCTATGAGGACAAGAAATGGAGTTGGACCATGGGTAAAAGAATGTTAATTGATGCGACTCATTCTGAAGAGTCACGCGTCGCTATTTTAAGTCAAGATCGACTTGAAGAATTTGATTTTGAAACCACCACAAAAAAACAGCTCAAGGGGAATGTCTATTTAGCGAAGATCATTCGCATAGAGCCATCACTTCAAGCAGCTTTCGTTGAATTTGGAGGCAATCGTCACGGTTTTCTTGCCTTCAATGAAATTCACCCCCATTACTACCGCGTTCCAGTTGAAGATCAGCAAGCAATTCTTAATCAACAAAAAGAAACTGCTGAACAGGCCGAGGAGGTTGTTGAAGAGTCTCTCAGAGACAGCGAAGTAGAAACCATGGGTGGAGAAGACGTTGAAGAAATCCAAGAACACCCTCAGCGACGGCGTTCTCCACGTCAATATAAAATTCAAGAAGTTATTAAGAGACGACAAGTCGTGCTTGTTCAGGTTGTCAAAGAAGAAAGAGGAGGCAAGGGCGCAGCTCTTACCACTTATCTTTCCCTCCCTGGACGTTACTGCGTCCTTATGCCAAACGCCGAAAGGGGCGGCGGCATTTCCCGTAAAATTACCAATATAGCCGACCGAAAGCGGTTACGAGAAATCATTGAATCTATTAAACTGCCAGAGAATATGTCCCTCATCATCCGCACCGCCGGAATGGCGCGGAACAAAGTTGAGATCAAACGGGATTGCGATTACCTTATCCGCCTTTGGAACGACATTCGCGAAAAGACACTTCATTCTATTGCTCCCAGCCTGATTTATGAAGAGGGAAATCTAATCAAGCGAGCACTTCGTGATTATTATACCCGCGACATTGATGAAGTTATCATTGAAGGAGATGAGGGTTATAAGGAAGCAAAAGTCTTTATTCGAAAATTGATGCCCAGTCATACCAAGAAAATAATTGAATATAAGGACGAAAAAATACCTCTTTTTAATCGCTATGGGGCGGAAAAGCAAATTGATGCCATGCACAGCCCTATTGTCCATTTAAAAGCAGGAGGATACATTGTATTTGGCACAACAGAAGCTTTGGTTGCTATTGACGTAAACTCAGGGCGGGCCACGCGTGAACGCCACATTGAAGAAACAGCTTTTAAAACCAATCTTGAAGCGGCAGAAGAAATCGCACGTCAGCTGCGCCTCCGCGACCTAGCAGGGCTTGTTGTTATTGACTTTATTGATATGGAAGAACCTCGAAATATCGAAGCTGTGGAACGCCGTTTAAAGGACGCTATGCGCCATGACCGAGCCCGCGTTCAGGTGGGAAAAATCAGCCCCTTTGGACTTTTGGAGTTGTCCCGCCAACGTTTAAGACCCAACATTATTGAGTCAACAAGTATTCCTTGTACAGCCTGTCATGGAAGCGGCATGATTCGCTCCGTTGAATCTTCATCTCTCCATATTTTACGGGCCATCGAGGAAGAGGCTCTTCAACAGAAAGCAAGTTCTCTTGTTGTCCATATCCCCACGCCAATCACTCTTTATCTTTTGAATCAAAAGAAAAAGGTCCTCCAAGAACTTGAAAACAAATGGAATATTTCAATCAAATTTTCACAGGACGACTCTCTGACTCCTCCAGACTATCGTCTTGAGTGCATACCACTCCGCAAGGAAGGCCACGTGATAGAGAAGCAAAAGGAAGAGAGAGGAACGGAAATACACCATCCACCAAAAGAAACTCGGAAGGCTATGCCCGCAAGGCAGCACGGACGTAAAGGCCCTCCCAAGTCTCTTCACTTAAAGGAAGAGGAAGCTCGTGTTCCAGAAGTCAGCTCTTCAGAACCCCAAGCTAGCCCAGCTGATAGACAAGTCACGAGCGCACCTCAACGCAGACGCTTTCGCAAATACGATCGCCACCATAGGTCAAAACAGTCGACTAATGTGAGCGCTGCTGAGACTCCGTCTTCTGCTTCTCAGGACCAAAAGGAAAACCCAGCTCTTCCTGTAAAAAGAGACCCCTCTGATCCAAAGAACGCCAAAAAGAATGAATCTGCTAATATAAACGTTACAGCAAACTCTCATACGAAAACAACTTCCAGCCGCAAAGGGTGGTGGCAAAAACTTTTAGATTAAAGGCATAGAACATCCCAATTCTTATCTTGCTAGGACAGCAAGAAGCAAGAGTGCTACGATGTTAATGATTTTGATCATAGGGTTTACCGCAGGCCCTGCTGTGTCTTTGTAAGGATCACCAACCGTATCCCCTGTTACGGCAGCCTTATGAGTTTCAGAGCCCTTTCCACCAAGATTGCCCTCTTCAATGTATTTCTTGGCATTATCCCAAGCTCCTCCTCCGGAGGTCATAGAAATTGCAACGAAAAGCCCTGTGATAATGGTTCCTAATAACATGGCTCCTAAAGTAGTAAAGGCTTCGGCTTGGCCTGCAAGCGATGAGATCCCGAAATAAACAAGGGGTGGCGCTAAGACAGGAAGCAAGGAAGGAACAACCATCTCGCGGATTGCTGCCTTCGTTAAAATATCAACCGCACGGCCATATTCAGGCTTGTTTTTCCCGGTCATAATTCCCTTAATTTCCCGGAACTGACGACGCACTTCGACAACCACTTCGGCTCCCGCACGCCCTACAGCCATCATTCCCAAAGCGCCAAAAAGGTAAGGCAAAAGCCCCCCAATAAAAAGTCCCACAACAACGTAAGGATTTTGGAGTTGAAAGTGTATGTTTAAATAGGGAAAGAAGTTATCAAGATCTTCCGTATAAGCTGCAAACAAAACAAGAGCCGCCAAACCTGCAGAGCCTATCGCATAGCCCTTTGTTACAGCTTTGGTAGTATTCCCAACTGCATCTAAAGCGTCCGTAATCTTACGCACAGAAGCAGGCAATTCTGCCATTTCGGCAATGCCGCCGGCATTATCCGTCACCGGACCATAGGCATCAAGGGCCACAATTAATCCTGCAAGAGCAAGCATTGTGGTAGCCGCAATCCCAATCCCAAAAAGTCCAGCGTTCGTATAGGCTACTAAAATACCGCCACAAATAACGAGCACAGGCAAAGCCGTGGCTTCCATAGAAACGGCAAGCCCTTGGATGATATTGGTAGCATGCCCAGTTACCGAGGCTTGAGCTATGCTCCTAACAGGGCGGTGTCTTGTTGAAGTATAATATTCTGTGATCACTACAAGAAGACCTGTGACCACAAGGCCTGTAAGAGCACTATAGAGGATGTTCATACCCGTAAAAATATGCCCATCGGCCATAAGAGGAAGATCTAGTCCTATCAGACTCATGGTAACCCAAACGATGAGACCGAAAGATATGAGACTTGCCATAATCAATCCTTTGTAAAGGGCCCCCATGATGTTTTGTTTGGACCCCAAACGGACAAAAAAGGTTCCCATGACAGATCCCACAATGCAAACAGCTCCTATCGCCAAGGGATAAACCATAAGAATTTCTTGAGCCATTCCAGAAAAGAAGAGAGCAGCCAGCTGCATGGTCGCCACAATGGTAACAACATAGGTTTCAAAAAGATCGGCCGCCATTCCTGCGCAGTCTCCAACGTTATCTCCAACGTTATCTGCAATGACGGCTGCATTTCGGGGGTCATCTTCAGGAATTCCAGCTTCAATTTTTCCAACAAGGTCTGCCCCAACATCTGCTCCCTTTGTAAAAATACCACCACCTAGACGAGCAAAAATTGAAATAAGGGAGGCACCAAAGCTAAGAGAAAGAAGGGCTTCCATAATATAACGGGTAGATTCACCACTTTGACGAAGGAACATATAATACAAAGTCACACCTAAGAGCCCAAGGCCAACGACAAGCATTCCAGTAATGGCGCCTGATTTGAAAGCAATATCTAAAGCAGGGACAAGGCCTGTGCGCGCCGCTTCTGTCGTACGCACATTGGCACGTATAGAAACGTTCATCCCTAGGTATCCTGCAAGTCCCGACAAACACGCCCCAGTCACGAAACCAATTGCCGCATGTATGCCCAGAATCCATCCTAAGAAAAGGGCCACGAGGATGCCAACACTTCCGATGGTTTTATATTGCCGATTAAGGTAGGCGCTTGCCCCCTCTTGAATGGCTAAAGCAATTTCTTGCATACGAGGAGTTCCTGTGGAACAGGCAAAAACCTTACGGGCAGCGTAGGCACTATAAAGAAGAGCAAGAACGGCTGCGGCTGCAATCATAAAAAGTATCGACATGTACATCCCTTTTTAGTAGTTAAGCATAATAATTACATGAAAGGACGATGCCAGAAACTTCGCTTTTGAGCAATGGTGTTTGTTTGCCCGTGTAGAGAGTAAGCAGCCATTAATTTCTTGACAAAGTCTTAAATACTATTACATAAATATAAAAGATAGCTTCTTTTATAGGAAAACAGGAATTCTATTATGTTCCATTTAAAAAGGTTTAGACCAACACTTTTCATAGCCGTTGCCACTTTTTGTTCAGGAATACTGATACCAATAAACTCCTATGCGGTTTGGTCTGATGAAGAGTCCTCTGATGAATCTGATAGTGAAGAGAGCCGAAGCCCTGTGATAGCAGCCCCTTCTGGCAGTTCTTCTTCTCCTTCGTCCTATAGACCCTATCTTTCTGAAAAGTCAACTATAGACGACGCTATAGAAAAATCGAAAACGATAAGATCTTGTTACGACAGGGGTTTAGCAACAACTCCTGAAGATATAGCTGATTTTTGGAAGGAAGTAATCACTAGATTTCCCTTCGATTCCCAATTTATTGATGAAAAAAAAGAAGTTCATAAGATTCTTAAAGAGGGAGTCAAGACATATCGCGGAAAAAAATTTGATGCCTTTCTAAAGTGTTATGAACTCCTTCCCCCTAAGAGCCTTGACGCTGAAGACCACAGATATGTGGCTACTCTTTATACTAATTTTGCCAAAACGAGCATTGGAATAGATACAGAGACAAAACGCAAGGAATATTATAAGAAGGCTATACAAATTTGGGAAGTACTTATAAGAGGAGGCTATGGAACGCTTGCCGAAGATTATAGAACGGCCGCCAATTGTTGTTATTACTTCAATAAGGATAAAAGAGCGGCTGAATTAATTACCATAGCTCTGTCGATGTTCGAGAATCAAAGTCCTCCCCATAAAACAACATGGGATCCAAGTTCTTACGAATACGATCACCAACTCAAAAAAGATCGTGAATTAGCCTTTAGAATTTATTTTTTTGCAAAAGAATGGGCCAAAACGACACAAACCTGGGAACGAATGGGTAAGAAAGCTAACTATGACTCAAATGATTATAGAAAAGCGGCTAAAGCCTATTTTGCACTTAAGAAATATCAGGAGGCTGCTGAATGGAGTGAAAAAGCTTTAGGGCTTGAGTTTCAACATATATCCTATCACCCAAAAACAACTAAATCTTTTTATGCTGCAGATCTTGCGAGGACTGCACATACCCAAAGACGCGCAGGAAATTATGAGAGAGCTGAAGAGCTATGGGACAAATTTTATGCCCTTGATAGAGATGACGATAGGGGGGAAACGAATGAACAACGTTTAGAAAACCTTAGAGAAGCTGCTGAAGTCTATTATCATAACGGCAAATATAAAGAGGCTGCAAGGAAATGGCAAGATGCATACGAAAAAGCATACGAAAAAAAAGATACCGCCATGTGGGATGATCGGCTGAAAGCTGCACAAGCCTGGTTCAAGTGTTCCAACCTTTTTGATTGTGATAATGGTAGGGTTATATGCGAAGGCTTCATCAATGGCACCATAGAAAATAAAGAGATCTATATTCCCAACGAAGCCGGAAAATATGTTACAGAGACCATCAAACTGCCGGGACTCACACCGGAGTTACAGGAGCGTGCGAAAAAATTATTAGAGGCAAACCCTTCCAAACTATGGAAGGACGATAAGTCCGGTTCTTCGAATATGAGCTCTTCAACAAAGAAGAATGGCCTTTTTAGCAAATGCTGGAGGAAAAAATAAACTTTTTCACGAGCATTTCTGGGGAAATGCGCTAAGGTTATACCTTATAGAAAAAGTGAAGAAGAAGAGTGGTTGTCTTCCAATATCAGACAGATGATAGGTTAAAGTCAAGCAGTAAGGGGGGGACAGGCATCAAAAATGAGTGACTATCTAAAAAGTTCCCTTTTGAGAATGTGATAAGCCTCATTAATTGTTTTCAAGCGCTCTTCAGCTTTGACATCATTGGGATTTAGATCAGGGTGATGTTTTTTTGCAAGCTTTTTATAGTGTTTTTTCAAGACTTCCATCGTAAGGGGAAGGGAAAGGTTTAAAACACTTAAAGCCCTTTTGACATCCTTTGAAACACTGGGTGGTGGCTTTGTTGAGGACCTTAAAAAGAATTCGACATCTTCCGTTGAGCTTAACTTATCTAAAAGCCCCCGCCATCCACCAACAGGCCATGAGGGTCGATTCCATGTCACATCTGAAATGCGGCTCGCCTCAATTTCTCCCGGGCTCATATCGCGATAAAAGTCCCAGCTTTTATTATATTCCCGAACATGGTCAAGGCAAAACCAGTAGTAGTCTTTTAGAGTGAGAGAACTTTTTGGAGCTTTGAATTCTCCAGCATTTTGACATCCCTTATGGTCACAAAGTCTGACTTCCGGATTTTCGGGATAGGTCATATTTAAAGGAATAAAGCATGGCTTCTTCATACCTTATATATGTGAAAAAATATGAAAAAAATCAAGTCTATACCCAATCACCCATGGGCTCATGCACAACCGGCTCCGGTCCTCTTGTAAGAACCTGGAAAGCTTCCGGCACGGTATCAACAAAATGGAAACATTTTTTATGTTCCGGTTTTGCAAAGTGCTGTTTAATAATCTTCTTTGTTAGGATTTTTAAGGGTGTCCAATAGTTCTTTATATTAATAAAAATGATGGGCTTATCATGGAGCTCAAGTTGATGCCACGTAATCAATTCAAAGGCCTCATCCAAGGTTCCAAATCCTCCTGGAAGAATAAAAAAGCCATCGCCCTTTTCAAACATTAAGCGCTTTCGGGTATGCATCGAATCAACCATATGCATTTCTGTAATGCCCCAATTAGGTTCCTCAAATTCCTTCAAATGATCAGGCATGTATCCTATAACATAACCTCCATGTTTCATGGCCGTGTTTGCAACTTCTCCCATCAAACCTTTATTTCCACCGCCATAAATGAGAGTGATCTTTCGTTTTGCAAGTTCCTTCCCTAATGTCACCGCTGCTTTTTTGTAGATAGAATTTACCGTATCATAGGAACTACAATAAACACCAATTGCTCGAATTTCTCTCATTTGTTTTTGCCTTTTTAGAAATAAGATAGCCATTTTTATGCAAAACCGGTATAAATTACCATAGGTTTTTATAGGAGAACATATGGTAGCTTTCTTTGCACCACTGCATCGTGCTGGCTGGCCTTTTGTTGCTCTTTTTTCAGGTGTTACGCTGATTCTTTATTTATTCTCATCTGTTTTTGGTCTTATAGGTCTTCTCTTGACTATTTGGTGCGCTTATTTCTTTAGAAACCCTCAACGAATCACTCCTTTAGGCGATGGTCTTGTGATCAGCCCCGCTGATGGAATCATAACAAGAATTGAAGAGTCAATCCCCCCCAATGAGCTTAAATGGAAAAAGGAAGTTCACACACGCATTAGTATCTTTCTCAATATATTTGATGTTCATGTGAATCGTATTCCAGTCGATGGCATTATTAAAAAAATCCATTATCATCCTGGCAAATTTTTTAATGCCGCTCTCGATAAAGCAAGCGATCACAACGAAAGAAACTTCATTCTCATTGAAACACCTCAGCACAAAGAAATCCTCGTTATTCAAATTGCGGGGTTCATCGCCCGGCGGATTCTCTGTGATGTTCATAAAGGAGATACAGTGAGGAGTGGACAAGTGTTTGGCATGATTCGCTTTGGAAGTCGTGTTGACATTTATCTTCCAAGGGGTGTTCATCCCCAAGTTGTTAAGGGGCAACGCATGATTGGCGGGGAAACAATTCTTGCTGATCTCACCTCAAAGGCATCCCAACGAATAGGAGAAAACCGGGCATGAGTGCGCATCACCCACCCGGGCTTAGACCGCCGCCTGTTGTTCGCATTATTCCTAATGCTATTACGATTACTGCATTGTGCACAGGCTTGACCGCAATACGTTTTGCCCTTATTGAGCGGTGGGAATTTGCTGTCACCCTCATTTTCATAGCGGCGATTTTAGATGCTTTAGACGGGCGGGTGGCACGTTTTTTAAGAGTCGATAGTCCTTTTGGGGCTGAGCTTGACTCTCTTTCAGACTTCATTAGTTTCGGCGTTGCCCCTGCCGTGATGATTTACCTTTATAGCCTTCATGCCTGGAAAGGAATTGGGTGGGGATTGGCGCTTTTCTTTTCAACCTGCATGGCTCTGCGTCTTGCGCGTTTTAACATCGGCATAACACGTCCAACTCCCGAATGGTCTAAACGCTTTTCAGTGGGCGTACCAGCTCCCGCAGGAGCTGTTCTAAGCCTTCTCCCTTTGATGGTGAGCTTTGCTCTTGAGGAAAACTTTCAAGATTATCCTTTATTTTTTGCGTCCAGCCTTCTTTTAAGCAGCCTCTTACTCATCAGTCGAATTCCAACATTTCTTTTAAAAAATGTGCCCGTTCCGCATCATTATGTTCGTCTTCTCCTAGTCCTCATTGTATTTTTCATGGCAGGTATCTTCAGTGCCCCATGGTATACTTTAAGTTTTTGTACAGTTTTATACCTCTTTTCGATCCCAGTAAGTTGGAGTCTTTATAAGAAAAAACAAAACGAGAACTAAAAAAAGCCCCTGAAAAGGGGCTTTTTCTTTGACCTTATCGGCGATCGCCGAAGAGACGGAGCAACATCACAAAAAGGTTGATAAAGTCTAAGTAAAGTCGTAGCGCTCCAAAAATGGCGCGTTTGCCCGCAACTTCACTTGAGCTTCCTTCCGTATAGGCTTCCTTTATAGATTGAGTGTCATAGGCTGTGAGGCCGGTGAAAATAAGGACTCCTGCAATGGAAATGATAAATTCAAGCATGCTGCTTGCCATAAAAATATTAACAACCATTGCAATTAGAAGGCCGATCAATCCCATAAAGAGAAAAGATCCCATGGCAGTTAAGTCTTTTTTCGTTGTGTATCCATAAAGGCTCATGGCCGCAAAGGTTCCTGCTGTAATAAAGAAAACCCGAGCAATGCTTGGAAGGCTATAGGTCAAGAAGAGGATGGAAAAAGCAACCCCGTTCATGGCTGCATATAGCCAAAAAACGGATTGCGCGGTTGAAAATTTCATTGTGTTGATCTTAAAGCTTAGGAAAAACACAAGAAAAATGGGCGCCAAAATGAATAGCCACATGAAAGGCCCTATGGCGTGTTGCACTGCAGGAGATGACGCAACAAACAAAGCTACAGCACCTGTTATTCCGAGGCCGAGAGCCATATAATTGTAAACGCTGAGCATATAAGCTCGCAACCCTTCATTATAAGCAAGGGTTGTACGCTCAACACCTAAAATTGTTTTATTCTTTAATCGATCAGTCATAGAAGAATCTCCTTTTCTAGCCCCCTATATATAAGGGTTAATTTATTTTTCGGCAAGAGTAGGGTTTTTTGTTCCTATAGTGTTTTACGGAAAAGATATAGACTCTCTCATTTTCACTCTAATGTTTTGAAAAAATCAGACACCGTTAGATGCTCAATGATTTGCTCTAACTCCCACTCAACAATATTACCAATTGCATGTGCATGGAAATTTGTTCGGATTTTGGCCCTTCAGATACAGTCACCGCCTCGCTTCTGTCCCAAACAACCCAGCAAGTCAGGATTTGGGCATAAGTGGAAGCGATGTGTTGAACATATCTTACCATCATCCAGCAAACACTAACTATCTTTATTATCACAACAGCAATATTTCAAACTTCTCCCCTTTCTTGAATAGAGCATCATTCAAAGGGGTAAGATAGACAATATCTGCAGAAATTTTAACCATGGTTACTGTTCTTTTCATCTAAGGTGAATTGACATTTGATGAGTTTCACAATGCTCGCACTTACGACTTACATAATAACTTGGCTTAAAAATTAGTTAACGCTTGTCTAAAACTTGATCAGGAAGACCAATAAAACACCGGGTCTTTATAGACAGAAACACTTCAGTTTCCCATCACAATTAAATACAGCTGCCCCACAATCCCCCACGTTGACACTCGATGCTCCCTCCCAATCCCCATTTTTGTTTTTGCACTCACAGGTCATGACGTCTGTGGCTTGAACCACTTTGCAATTTTTACACGGCCTACCGATGATGGGGACGGCAGTCCCCTCAGCACTTAGAAGCCCAAGCCAAATGCTTAGAAGGCCAAAAAATATTTTTCTGAGAAATCTTTTAGACATGCTTCTCCTTCCATTTCGTTATTTAAAAAAATCATGCCAACCAAATTGATAAGAGTTATTATTCAAAAGTATAATTTGAAATCAATATAACACATATCTTTTTGAAACCTAACTGCTTTTTCTTGGATAAAAAATTCCTGAAGGCTTCTAAAGAGGGAGGTCTTTCTTCCTTTCATTTTTAGGAAATTCAAAAAAAGTATAAGATAGGGTAATAGTATCCACATCATCCATGGTGTGGTCTTTCACAATATCTGGATCGATAAAGAATCGAACGGGAAAATCCGTTTCTTGGCCCCCTTCGAGATGCTGTTCCAAAAAGCAAAAGCATTCTATCTTATTGAAATAAATGCCTGCCTTGTGAGGAGTCACATTATAAGTCGCCATTCCCACCCTCGAATTGGCAGATTTATTTTTTCCGTGATAGTAAGCAAGGCCCACCTCGCCCGCCTTAACTTTTATGGCCTTTTGAAGGGGTTTAAACTCCCAGGGAAGCTCGCGCTGGGTATCTGCATTAAAACGAATTGTAATGACACGATCTTCAACGCGTGTGGGCATTTTCCGTGCCACTTGGGTTGTTCCTCCATGTCCTGTTTTCTGACAAAATAAGCGAAAAAGGGCGGAAGAGGCAAAGGTTAAGGCCAACATTCCAAACGAGAGGCCAAGAAGAATAATAAGGGTAGAATGTTTTCTCTCTTTCATTTCATATAGACACAAGCCGCACTATAAAATAAGGCTGCCAGCCCTAAAAGGGCCCAGAAAAGAGCTTTGTTTTTCGTATCGATCATAGTACCACACTATCGAGAAGCATCGTTGTAAATAAAAGAAACAGATATATTATTGAATAAAAAAAGAGGCGTAAACCATCCCGTGGATCAGAGGAAAATTTAACTTTGAGGCCTGCGCCTAGAAAAACAAAACCCAAGGTTAATGCGACACTTCCATAGAGCCAACCAAAGTTTCCCAAATAAAGAGGAAAAAGACTTAAGAGAAAGAGAGCTAATGTATAGAGGAGAATCTGGTTCTTTGTGCTCCTTAGGCCACCCACGACTGGAAGCATGGGTATATTTGCTCGCTTATAATCCTCTGAGCAATAAAGAGCAAGCGCCCAAAAATGAGGTGGCGTCCACAAAAAAATGAGGCCACATAAAATCCAGGGCAAGAGGGACGTTTCATCTGTCACAGCTGCCCATCCAATCACGGGGGGAAGGGCGCCTGCTGCTCCTCCAATCACGATATTATGAGGTGTGAGGCGCTTGAGAAAAAGAGTATAAACAAAAACATAAAAGAGAATCGCAAGGGCCAAATAAAAAGCCGCAAAAAAAGTTACTAAAGTATACATCACAAGAACAGAGCCGATGGCAAGAGTCACTCCAAAGCCCAAAGCTTCTCCAGGTTGAAGACGTCCTTGAGGCAAAGGACGATTCTTTGTTCGATCCATCAATGCATCAATATCTCGCTCATACCACATGTTGATGGCCCCTGCAGCACCGCTTCCCACAGCAGTGCAAAGGAGCGCTGCAAAGGCAATAATAGGATGAATAGGTCCCGGAGCTAAGAGAAGCCCGACAAGTCCTGTAAAAACAACCAGAGACATCACCCGCGGTTTGAGCAAATTCCAATAATCTTCAACAGAGGCCACAGATTCAAGAGAAGCTACCATAAGCGTCAAGTCATGTTGGGTTGCGTTTCAAAGGTATGGAAAGGGGGCGGCGATGGCAAAGTCCACTCTAAGGTTGTGGCCCCTTCTCCCCATGGATTGGGGGGTGCTTTTTTACCCCACTTAAATCCATAGAAAACAATGTAGGCAAAATAAAGCCCCGCAGAAAAAGTCAGAACAGATCCAAGCGAAGAAATGAAGTTCCATCCGGCGAAGGCATCAGGATAGTCGGGGATCCGCCGTGGCATGCCAGCAAGGCCTAAGAAATGCATAGGGAAGAAGATCAAGTTAATGCCAATAAAAGTTAGCCAAAACTGTATATTCCCCATCCAATTGGGGATCATCTTGCCAGTCATTTTGGGAAACCAATAATAGAATCCCGCAAATATTCCGAAAAGGGCCCCCATGGAAAGAACATAATGAAAATGCGCCACCACGAAATAGGTATCATGAAGAGAAATATCCACACCCCCATTGGCCAAGGTAACGCCTGTAACACCACCGATAACAAAGAGAACGATAAAGCCCAGAGCGTAAAGCATAGGCGTTTCAAATGTCAGAGACCCGCCCCACATGGTCGCAATCCAACTGAAAATTTTAATGCCTGTTGGAACAGCGACAATAAGGGTTGCTGCGGTAAAATAGATATTTACATTCACATTTAAGCCCACTGTAAACATATGATGGGCCCAGACCACAAAACCAATCACACCAATGGCAACCATGGCATAAACCATCCCCAAATAGCCAAATACGGGTTTACGAGCAAAGGTAGAAATCACTTGGCTAATGACCCCAAAAGCAGGAATAATCATAATATATACCTCAGGATGACCAAAAAACCAAAAGAGATGTTGGAATAAAAGGGGATCCCCTCCTCCCCCTGGTTCAAAGAACGTGGTGCCAAACCCCCTGTCTGTGAGAAGCATGGTAATGGCGCCGGCCAAAACAGGAACGGCTAAAAGCAAGAGAAAAGCAGTTACGAGAATTGCCCAGACAAACAAAGGGATTTTATGCATGGTCATGCCTGGAGCTCGCATATTAAAAATGGTGGTGATAAAGTTAATCGCCCCCAGAATTGAGGAAGCTCCCGCCAAATGCAAACTCACCAACATAAAATCAACGGCCGCACCTGGCTGTCCCACATTGCTGAGGGGCGGATAAAAAGTCCATCCTGTCCCTGCTCCTGAGCCCACAACAATGGAAAGGCTTAGGAGAATGAGAGAGGGAATAAGAAGCCAAAAGCTAATGTTATTGAGGCGTGGGAAGGCCATGTCCGGCGCCCCAATCATTAGGGGAACAAACCAATTCCCAAAGCCTCCGATTAAAACAGGCATCACAAAGAAGAAAATCATCAACAACCCATGGGCTGTGATCACCACGTTATAGATTTGGAACTCACCTCCAGCGAGAAGTGTCCCGTGTGGATGAGCCAATTGCAAGCGAATGAGGAGGGAGAGAATACTCCCAAAAAGAGCACCAAACCCACCAAAAAAGATATACATAGTTCCAATATCCTTATGGTTGGTTGATAAAATCCATCGGCGCCACCCTGTCAGGTAGTGATCTCTTGAATACGCATGATTAACTGTAGCTGCATAGGTCATATGATTTATCCTCCACGATGGGTTTGAGGGGCAGTTTTTTTTGAAAGCAACCACTGCTGAAACTGCTCAGGCGTAACCGCTTCAACCACAATAGGCATGAAGGCATGCTTAATTCCACAAAACTCGGAACATTGACCATAATAAACCCCTTCTTTTTTGACATTTAACCAGGTTTCATTTAAGCGGCCTGGTACACTATCCCTCTTAATCCCAAAGGCGGGAACGGCCCAGCTATGAATTACATCTGATGAGGTTGTAATCACCCGAATGTTTGTATTTGTGGGAATAACAACTCGATTATCCACCTCTAATAAACGCAATTGCCCCGGCTTGAGTTGGTTTTCTGTCAGCATGTTGCTGTCAAAACGAATATCATGGTCGGGATATTCGTAAGTCCAATACCACTGATTTCCGATCGCCTTAATCGTTAAATCTGACTTAGGCGTCAAATCCATCAAGTACAAAAGCTTAAAGGACGGAAAGGCAATAACCGCAAGAATGAGAAGGGGAATAGCCGTCCAAATGACCTCCAACAAAGTATGATGAGCATTTTTTGAAGGGGCTTTGTTTCGTGAGGCCCGAAAACGAATAATAACAAAAACCAACAGGGCAGCAACAAGAAGCACAATTAGGCCTTCGATACTAAGCAACATCAAGTGAAAATCATAGATATCTTTCATCACAGGCGTTGCAGGACTTTGATAATACATCTGCCACGGCGTTGGATACGCGGCCCACCCAGTGCTAGGGGAGAGAGCAAAAATTACCCCGAGTAGGAAGTGGATACGCCGCATACGGTCCTCATTGTTTTTCCGTATCATACGCAAAGCAACCACCTTTCCTCAAGAGTCTTTTAGAGGAAGATCTTGCATTTTCGTATAAATAGGCTAGAAGTACTTTATAAGACCACATTGTTAGTAAGGTTTTTTTATGAGAAAATTATTATCTTTTGTTATTCTTTTCAGTTGCTTCGTTTTTTTTATACCCTTCCTCAACGCAACACCTCAACATGGAATTGCCATGCATGGGAGCCTTAAATATCCCAAAAATTTTACTCATTTTGACGTGGTGAATCCTAATGCGCCTAAGGGAGGAGAGCTCAAGCTTGCCATTGTGGGAACCTATGATACGCTGAATCCTTTTATCCTTAAGGGCTCACCTCCTGCTGGCATTCGAGACATCATGTTTGAAAGCCTTATGAAACGCTCTCCCGATGAGCCTTTTAGCCTTTACGGTCTTGTGGCGGAAAGTGTCGAGATGGACCCCGATCGTTCTTGGGTGATCTATACCCTTAATTCCAAAGCCAAATGGCAAGATGGTGACCCTATCACAGCTAAAGATGTGGCATTTTCTTATAAGACTTATCTTGAACATGGCACATCAGGGCAACAAATGGCTTATAAAAAGGTGAAGGAAGTCGATATCATTAATGATCGTAAGGTAAAGTTTACCTTTAACAAGGTTGATGGCAAATATGACGGCGAGATGCCTTTCTTGATGGGTATGATGCTCTTAATCCCTGAACATTTTTTCAAAGATAAAAACTTTGAGAAAACAGGGCTTACACCCTTTTTAACAAGTGGTCCCTATAAGGTCGTCAAGATTGAGCCTGGACGGTCTATTACCTATCAACGTGATCCCAACTATTGGGCAAAGGATCTTCCCGTAAACAAGGGGTACTTTAATTTTGATACACTCCATTTTGATTATTATAAGAATGCAGCCGTTGCGTTTGAGGCTTTCAAGGCAGGGGATGTTCATGCCCGCGAGGAATCAGATATGGGGAAATGGGCTCAATATGATTTCCCGGCTATTCATAACACGCTCGTCAAAAAAATTGAAATTCCCCATCAACACCAAGTGGGGATGCAGGCTTTTGCTTTTAACACACGGCGTGATCTTTTCAAGGATCCCCGTGTAAGACGAGCTCTCGCTTACGTTTTTGACTTCGATTGGCTCAATAAGAGCACCTATCACAGCAGCCTCACTCGCACCACAAGCTTCTTTGACAACACAGAGCTGGCCGCTAAAGGATTACCTGAAGGAAAAGAGCTGGCACTTCTCGAGTCTTTCCGCGACAAACTCCCAAAGGAAGTCTTTGAAGAGCCTTATACCCTCCCCACTTTCTCCAAAGGAAGCCGAGAGAATTTAAAGATCGCTCGCGACCTTCTTAAGGAAGCAGGGTGGGTCACCAAAGGAGGACAGCTCGTTAATGAAAAAACGGGAAAGCCTTTTACCTTTGAAATTCTCTTGAATGTTCCAGAGAATGAAAAAATTGCTCTTGCCTTTGCACGTAACTTAAAGCAATTGGGCATCACGGCCACTGTCAGAACTGCAGATGCTTCTCAATACACTGCTCGGCAAACCAATATGGATTTTGATATGATTCTTCACTTTTGGGGGCATAGCATGTCTCCCGGGCAAGAACAAATCTTCTATTGGAGTTCTGAAGCTGCCGATAAACCAGGAACCCGTAATTATCCTGGCATTAAAAGTCCTGTCGTTGATTCTTTCTGCAACGCCATTACCAATGCAAAAGAACGCGAGGATCTTGTGGCTGCTGTGAGAGCCCTTGATCGAACGCTTCTGTGGGGGCATTATGTTATTCCATTAGGACACCGCACAAAAGATTGTGTAGCCTATTGGAATCATATTGATCACCCCCCTTTAGGGCCTACGGGCTTGCCAAGCATTCACACCCTTTGGGCCAAAAGAAAGTGATCTAAAAAAGAAAGAGATCTTTAGATGGCGGCTGAAAAAACCCATCCTTTTCATCTGGTCAACCCCAGTCCTTGGCCCTTTGTGGGAGCTATTGCCGCTTTAATTTGTATGCTAGGCCTTGTTCTTTTTATACATGAACAGGGTCTTTATCTGATTTTTATGGGTGCCGCTCTCATGCTTTTTACCATGGTGGGATGGTGGCGGGATGTTTTGAAGGAATCAGAAGATACAAAAACCCACACCCTGCCGGTTCAATTTGGCATCAAGATGGGCATGGCTCTTTTTATTACGTCCGAAGTCATGTTTTTTGTGGCCTTTTTCTGGGCCTTTTTTAACGCGAGTCTTTTTCCCACGCCCCCCACAGGAGGCGTGTGGCCCCCCAAAGGAATTCATCCTTTAAACCCTTTTGATTTTCCTTATTTTAATACGCTTGTGTTATTGCTTTCTGGTACAACCATCACTTGGGCCCATCACGCAATCTTAGGGAATCATAAAAAAGAGGTCGTCTGGGGAATTGGCTTTACTGTCCTTTTAGGGTTCCTTTTTACATCCATTCAAGCTTATGAGTACATGCATGCCACCTTTGGTTTTAAAGAAGGAATTTACGCCACAACCTTTTATATGGCCACAGGCTTTCATGGCGCCCATGTAATTATCGGAACGCTTTTTCTGTCCGTATGTTGGTTTTTAGCTTATTTTAACCAATTCACGCCCGACCATCATATAGGTCTTGAAGCGGCGGCTTGGTATTGGCATTTTGTTGACGTAGTCTGGCTGTTTCTTTTTGTGTTCATTTATTTGTGGGGTTCTGGGATTTAAGTGTAATCTTTGCTTATTTTCTTAATTTTTGCCCTCCTTTAACGAGCGTGTAGACAAAAGGCACGGCAAAGAGGGTCAAGAGAGTCCCTCCCAAAAGCCCTCCCACGAGAACCCAGCCAATTTGTTGTCGGCTCTCAGCGCCTGCACCCGTTGCAAGAGCAAGCGGAGCTGAGCCTAAAACCATGGCGCCAGTTGTCATAAGAATAGGTCTCAGACGAAGGGAGGTTGCCTTCTCAATGGCTTCCCTCACAGAGAGGCCTTTGGCACGTTGTTTGTTGGCAAACTCAACAATCAAGATCCCATGTTTGGTAATCAACCCAACAAGGGTTACGAGGCCAACTTCACTGAAGATATTCAAGGTTCCTCCTGCAAAATAAAGAGCGAGAAGCGCTCCAGTCATGGAAAGTGGAACCGTCACCATGATCAAAAGAGGATCGATCACGCTTTCAAATTGAATGGCGAGAACCAAATAAATAAAGAGAAGGGACGCCAAAAAGATAAGAATCATATCCCCTTGAGACTCCATAAATTTGCGCAAATTTCCCACAGGCTCCATTTGAATGGTGGGAGGAAGGATTTCTTTTGCTGTCGCATTTAAAAGAGCAAGCCCCTTTTCCAGATGACACTCGGGCTTCAGTTCAGCAGTAAGGGTTGCCGAGCGCATTTTGTTTACATGTTTAAGTCCCTTAGGAACGGCCTTTTCATGAATTGTGATGAGATTTCGGAGAGGGACAAGCTCTTGAGTTGTTTGTGATTTAACAGAAAAATCGCCAATATGGCTGAAATCTTTTTTACTCTCTTCTAAGGATTGCACAACGATATCATAATGTTTTCCGCCTTTCTCGAATTTCACCTCACGGCTTCCGCTTAACATCACTTCAAGTGTACGAGCGATATCGGCAACGTTGACGCCGAGAAGAGCTGCCTTATTACGATCAATTTGGAGGCTTAATTGAGGTGTTCCTAAATGAAGATCATGTCTCACCCATTCAAAGCAAGGAGATTCTCTGAGTTTATTAGCCATCTTATCCATGTTTTTCTCTAGATCATCATAAGTACCTATTGTCTTAAACGCCATCTCAAGACCTGATTTACCTCCTGTCATGAGGCTTTCAGGAGGGAAAACATTGACTTCGACACCATGGATTTGTTTTGCCTTTTTATACAAACTTTCGATGATCTTGGATTGGCTTCGTTGACGTTGACTCCAAGGCCTCAGTATAATCCCTCCAAAAATCCCCGAGGGCTGCATTACAGCAAATGATGCCGTATGTTCTGGGATGGACGTCAGAAAATCCTCGAGTTTATAAGTATAGGGGAGCATCGATTCTAAAGTCGCTCCTTCGGGTCCTTGTACATAAGTGCCAATGAACCCAGCGTCTTCTTGAGGAGCAAGCTCGGAAGGGAGTTTGTAAAATATAAAAACACCTGCAACAAGCACGCTGAGGAGGATACTTAATAAAACTTTAGGGAAGGATAAAGCTTTACGAAGTGCGGTTTGATAAGAGATATCAAGTGTTACAAGGAATGTCTCTATACGCTGTGCAATGCGGTTTTTACTTTCCTGTTCTTTAGAGCGTAAGAGACGCGAACACATCATGGGGGAAAGAGTTAAGGCTACAACCCCTGAAATAAGGACAGCTCCCGCTAAGGCAACTGCAAATTCTGTAAAGAGCTTTCCTGTAAGGCCGCGAATAAAGGCAATGGGAGCATAAACGCTCGCTAAGGTCAGGGTCATCGCAATGACAGCAAATCCTACTTCACGAGCCCCCTTAAAAGCCGCATCAAGAGGTTTCAACCCTTCCTCAATATGACGATGAATGTTTTCTAAAACAACAATTGCATCATCCACCACAAGTCCAATAGCAAGAACCATGGCGAGAAGAGTGATTGTATTAATCGAACAGTGAAAGACATAAAGAAAAGTAAAAGCCCCAATAAGGGAAACAGGTATGGTTGCAAGAGGAATAAGGGTTGCGCGCGGCGAGTGGAGAAAGAAAAGGATAATTAGCAAAACAAGGACAATCGCTTCGAAAACCGTTGTTACCACCGCTTTAATCGAAGCATCAATGAACATGGCAAAGTCATAGCCTATTTCAAAGTTCATTTCTTGAGGGAGCGTTTTTTTGACTTTCTCAAATAATTTTTTAACTTCTGTTGAAATAGCGAGCACATTCCCACCAGACATTTTTTTAACGGCTAGAAAAACGGCTGGCTTTTGATTAAAACGGGGTTTCCATTGAAATCGACCTGTATCTTGACCTAGTGTAATAGTAGCAACATCTTTAAGATGGACAATATGTCCATAGATTATAGACAGGGGAAGTTCCCCCATTTCTTGGGGCGTGTTGAGTCCAATTTCCGTGGTGATGTTGACATAGCGCTTACCTTTAACGATGGACCCCGAGGGAAGTTCTTGACTATTTTTTTCGATCGTTTCCAGAACATCGGGAACAGCTAAGTTATAAGCTTTCAGTTTTTCGCGATCGAGGAGGACTTGCATCGTCATCGCATTCCCATAAAGAATAATTGTTCCAACACCAGGGAGAGATTCAAAAGGCCCCTTCAAGTTACGATCGGCGTAGTCGTAAAGCTCAAGCTCGTTGTAGCGAGAGCTTGTTAAAATAAGATACATGATAGGATCGTCGCTGACTCGACTTTTAAGGACTTTTGGATCTTTGGTTTTCTCGGGCAGCTTCCCAGTTACCTGTGCCAGCGCCTCCCTAACATCAGCTGCGGCCTCGCTTAAAGAGGCTCCTTCTTTGAAAAAGAGGGTGATTTGGCTGTGCCCGGTTGTACTTGAAGATTCCATGTAATCAAGGCCTGAAAGGCCCGAGAGCACATCTTCAAGGACGATTGTAATCTTATCTTCAATGATCGAAGGGGCCGCTCCTTGATAATCAGTTTCAACCGATAAAATAGGTTGTGTTACATCCGGGTATTGTTGAAGGCTAAGATTTCTATAGGAAAGAAGCCCAACAATCACGATGATTAAGCTGATCGCCACTGAGAAAACAGGGCGCTTGATCGCAGTATCACTGATAAGCATGAAAGCTAAACCTAATTTAAAAGAGATTAGATCATTTTCTTTTTTTACGCCGGTGTCAAGGTCCAGACTGATATTTTATTATGAGCTCTTCTCGGCTATAATTGGAGAACCATCATGGATTTTGTCCTGACCTTCAAGAACAATTTCATCCCCTTTTTGAAGGCCGATGAGAACTTCTGCTTGATCTGCAAGACGTTTTCCGAGAGTGATTTTGGTTAAAACCACTTTACTCCCTACCTTTTTAAAAACATACGACCCGTCAGGCCGGATCACGAGCGCTTGCTCAGGGATAAAAAGCGCAGGTTTTGAGTTTGAGAGAATATCTATGCGAGCATGGGCATAAAGTCCTGGGATGAGAAGCTCATCGTTATTTTCAAAAGTGGCATAGACCGCAACACTGCGGCTTTCTTCATTGACAGAAGGCTCAATGGCCTCAATTTTTCCTTCAAAAGTTTTATCCGGATAGACATCTGTGGTTGCCGTCACTTTTTCGCCAGCTTTTATAACAGAGATTTCCTTTTGAGGAATGCGGAACGTTAAACGAATGGGGGTTAGATCTTGGATTCGCACAAGTGTATCGCCTTCTATGAGACGGGAACCTTTGGAGACTTTTCGATTGGAAAGAACTCCATCAAAAGGAGCGAGGATTTGTGTTTTTGCGAGGGTTTCTTTCGCAAGAGCGAATTCAGCTTCATCCAATTTCACTTGGGTTTGAGCTTTTTCCAGATCATGTTGGCTAATAAACTCCTTATTCTTCAAACCTTGGATACGTTTTAAAAAATTTTGACTAAGCTCAAGAGAAGCTTCCGCTTTTTTAACCCTTGCTATTTGCTCTTTATCGGAGAAGGAAAACAATTTTTGGTTTGGCTTAACATGATCTCCTTCTTTGAAATGAATTGTTTCAATGCGTCCTGCGATTTCCGCGGTTAAAATAACATCATGATACGCAGCAAAGGTCCCAACACCTGTGATGGATTCGACGGGATGGCTCTCTTGAACCGCCATGGTTACAACTGCCTGAGGAGGTTCATCTGCCATTGCTGATGACATGAATGCAAGCAGAACAAGAGCACACTTCAACATTTTATAACCTTTAGGGAGCATCACTTTCAACTCCACCGGATTTCTTTTCCAGGACCAATGGCAACAAAGGTTGGATTGTTTGCCAAGAGCTTTTGTGCAACCCCAATCAAATTCTCACGGGTTACAGCATTCACCTTTTCAATGATTTCTTGAGGAGGAATAGGACGCTTATAAATCATCATTTGTTGGGCCAATTGCTCGCATCGACTTGATGTACTTTCAAGGGACATTAAAATAGCTGCTTTGAGTTGGGCTTTGCTTCTGGCAATTTCTTTATCCTCAAGGGTTTGAGGGAAATCTGCTAAAACGTTCCGAATGGTGGGAAGAAGCTCCCCAACTTGGGCCTCGCCCGTTCCTGCATAAATTCCAAAAATTCCTGAATCACGGAAGGCTGTATTAAAGGAGTAGACAGAATAAACAAGACCTCGCTTCTCACGTACTTCCTGGAAAAGACGCGAGGACATCCCCCCGCCTAAGAGGCTGGAAAACACAGAAAGGGGATAATAGTCAGGATGTCCATAAGGACAAGATTCAAAACCTAAGACAAGGTGAATTTGTTCAAGTTTACGATTCTCATAAAAATGGCCCCCTCGGTAACTGGACTTATCATAGGTCTTTGTCTCATGATTGGAGAGTTGAGAAAAATGCTTTTGGCAAAGCTCAACTATTTTTTCATGATTTATCGCCCCAGTTGCTGCAAAAATCATTCGGGAAGAACTGTATTCCTGACTCATATAGGTTTTCAAATCATCTTGCTGAATACGACGCACATTATCAGGACTTCCGAGAATCGGACGCCCTAAGGAATGGTTAGGGAAAGCCGTTTCTTGAAAGTAATCAAAGATGATGTCATCAGGGGTGTCTTGCGTTTGCCCGATCTCCTGAAGGATAACATGGCGCTCACGATTAACCTCTGAGGGATCAAAGGTCGAATTTTGGATAATGTCCGCAATAATTTCCAAAGCTAACGGCACATCATGCTCCAAAACACGTGCATGATATGCCGTGTTTTCTTTGGAGGTATAAGCATTTAGGTGTCCCCCAACGCTTTCTATTTCTTCAGCAATTTGTTTTGCTGTACGTGTCGTCGTGCCCTTAAAGGCCATATGTTCTAAAAAGTGAGAAATTCCATTAACCTCGGGAGATTCATAACGTGCCCCAACCTCAACCCATAGGCCAACAGTTGCGGAAAGAATTCCGGGAATATCATCAGTAATAATTCGTAAACCATTATCAAGAGTTGTCGTTTTAACAGCCATATTTGAGCCTTTTTAAATAAAAATATTTGTGCCACCAAAGCATAAATCCTAGGGCAAATGCAAGCAAATACCACGTTGTGGCATATTCTAAGTGGTTGTTTGGAAGAGAGGGCAGGGGTTTCACAGGATAAATGTTTGCGTCAAATGAAGAGGTTGCTATAACATAATAAGGTAACAAAGGGACATTTAACTTACGAGAGAGAAGATCAAGATCAATCCAAAAATAAGTCGGGGGGTTATTGAGGGGTTGAAAATAATTTGGTGCAGATGGTTTTCTCAAAACACCCTCAAATCTTAAGTTGCCTTCTGGATGGGATACAATCTCTTGGGCAGCCCATCCCCGTTGAACAAGAAGAAACTGTCCCTTCAGTGTTTCAAAAACACTCAAAACGTACACACCACCTCGTCCCTCAAAGGTCTTGGCTTGAAGGAAGACGGTTTTGCCAGGTATAAAATGCCCTTCAGCAAAAAGAGGCTGAAAAGGTTTTGGAGATTTTAATGAATCGACGTTTTCGGGAGAAGCTTTTTGAGCGACCCTTAGACTTTCAAGAAGAACCTCTTTTTCTCCTTTTCGAACAAGTTGCCATGTTCCTAAAGCAAGGCAAAGAACAATGAAAAATGATATGAAACAAAGGAATCCCTTACCCTTCATTGATTTCGAAGCTCGATTCCCTTAAGGTATTGATAAAGGATGCAAGGCCAATCAACCTTCGACGCTTTAAACGTTCAGCTTGGAGAATCGAGCATACCTTTTGAATACTTTCCTCAAGATCTGTGTTAACAATAACATAGTCATATTCAGCCCAGTGACTGCATTCATCTTGGGCCTTACTCATACGGTCCTTGACAATTTCTACTGTATCCTCTGCACGGTGGTACAAACGCTTTTCTAAGACTTCAAGGGTGGGGGGCAAGATAAAAACGCTGACCAAGTCATTGAGAGCGGCTTGCTTTAATTGTTGTGTTCCTTGCCAATCGATATCAAAAAGACTATCCCTTCCCTTCAAAAGCAGGTCTTCAATGGACGCCTTGGGCGTACCATAGAAATATCCATAAACTTTGGCATACTCGAGAAACTTTCCTTTTTTGACCATCTTGGTAAAGGTGGCATCATTTACAAAAAAATAGTCAACCCCGTCCTTTTCGGAAGGCCTTTTGGGACGTGTGGTGACAGAAACAGAGTGCGTTAAGTCCTTCTCCCTTTCTAACACTTTTCTTGCAATGGTTGTTTTCCCTGCCCCAGAGGGAGATGACAACACAAGCATAAATCCACGTCTTTCAATAGGAGAAGAAGAATTTTTTGTCATCTTTACCTTACCTTATGAATACCTTTATAATAACCTTACCATAGGAGCAAGCCCATGACGACCGTTCGAATTTATCAACCCTGCCAATCAGCGATGCAATCTGGAAGAGGGAAAACAAACCTTTGGATGATTGAATTTGAAAATGACGACCCGCTTATGCCAAACCCTTTGACGGGATGGATTTCTTCACTTGATACGAAGGAACAACTGCATTTGCCTTTTCCAACCTTAGAGAAGGCAATTCACTATGCGAAATCAAAAGGTTTTGAGTATAAGATCTACAACTCTGCTCAAAATGAGGTCCTCCCAAAATCCTATGGGACAAATTTTACTTGCAAACGCATGCGGGGACTATAAACCGAAACCAAATAAGGAGGACTTATGATCGATCACATCTCATTTGCTGTTAAGAATTTTGAAGAAAGTCAAAACTTTTACAACGAAACCCTCAGACCTCTTGGCTATGAACGTTTAATAAACTTTAATCATGACAATAATAATCAAGTTGCAGGATATGGGAAAAATGGCAAGCCATCCTTTTGGATAGGTGCGAAAAAGGTGCTCTCAGAAAAGGACAAACTTGAAGAGATTGGAAAAGCCGCTGGATTTCATGTTGGATTTGTGGCTCCTGACGTTAATTCAGTTCATAAATGGTACGACAAATGTCTTGAACTTGGTGGCAAGGATAATGGAAAGCCAGGCCCCCGCCCCGAATACCATCCTGGTTATTATGGCGCCTTTATCATTGACCCCAACGGATGGCGTATTGAAGCGTGTTTCCAAAATTATCAAGGCTGATACTTCAGGGTTTAGAGAAACTATTATAACCAGTGGATAGGAACTTTTCTTCTCAAGGTTCTGAAGAAGAAAGTTCTTTAAACATATCTAGTAACATGGATTCCTTTGGCGAAAAAGCGGGACCTGCAGGTTTAAGCGATTTTTTTAACATCTCCACCACTTTTAAAGTCTCATAATCTTCTTCAAAGGTGGCTGTTAAATCCTCAATTTTCTCTGGATCAAAGGTTCCTCTTCGAATTAAAATCTTTCTTTCTTCTAAAGTCGCTTGTGCGCCCGCCTTTTGAAACCGTGTCAACCGTGGACTTTCCTTATCAGGACCCCCTGATTCTTTTATGGGTTCTGGAGGGCCTGAAACAGCTCTTTTTCTTATTAACGCAGATGATGAAGATGAGGAGCTTTGGTCTGTTTCTTCAGGCCCACTCCCTACAGAAGAAGATGAAGAAGACGAAGAAGACGAAAAAGATAACCGCCGTGATGAAGTAATGCTGCTAACTTCCATTTCACGGTTGCCTAGCGCCTCATATTGCTCTATGAGTCTTTTTACTAATGACGAGTTTTCCTCTCCTAACCCACTCTCCTCTCCTGACCCACTCTCATTGACTTCTTCCATTGTTGTTAAAACTGAAGAAGAGTGACATTCTTTGGGTGAATCAGGAAGAATCTCGATTCTCCCATAAATCTCTCTCATATTTCCTTGGTAATAGCTTGTTATGCCAGAAAAACTTTGTATCAGTTGCTTATGCGTTTCTTCATCCTCCTTGGTTTTAAGTTTTTCTTTTAAGTCCATAAGTGAGAGAGAAACTTCTAGAAACCTACCTGCAAGAGTGGCAGCAAAATCTGAGGGGTTGGAGTCTTTAATATTTGTTGATAAAACATCAGAAATTAGAAACCCCTCTTCCATCTCTTTATTTTGTAAGGAAGCGAATCCATTTTTAAGGTGACGGGTGAATCGACGAAAACGAGGTTCCGGATTCAATTGTTTCTTAAACCCCTTAATCGCGTTTTCTAAAGGCCCTAACTCTGTTGAAACCTTTTCAAGACATTTACGTCTTTTTTCTTTGTTCTCTTCACTAAGGGCTTTATTCTCTAACTCCTTCCATTTGTTTGCTATTACATTGCCTTCTCTCTCCTCTTCTTCTCTGGGGGGAATCCCGTAAGAAGGGGGTAAGATGAAAAGAGAAACAAAATAAATATACAAAAAATACTTAAACATAAAAAACATCCTCAGTTATATTAAATTAATATATATACATATATGTAAGACTTAAGAATTGTCAATACTTTTAATAACACATACCATACTGTAATAGTGATTACAGGATCATTAGCAGTTAAGAGGATAATATTGCAAAAATTCTCGTTTAAAAGCAGGAAATCGCAAAGAGGTAGTTGTTGAGTTTATTGATCAAATATGAATCGCTCTGTTCTCAACCGCCATGGCAGCTTCTTTGAGCGCTTCATTTAAGGTGGGGTGAGCATGGCAAGTGCGGGCAATATCTTCTGCTGAGGCTCCAAATTCCATGCCTAAAACAGCTTCTGCAATCAAAGTTCCTGCATCCGGCCCAATGATATGAACCCCCAAAACTTGATCCGTTAAAGAGTCTGCAAGAACTTTTACAAATCCTTCTGTCTCCCCAATGACCTTAGCCCTGCTATTTGCAAGAAATGGAAATTTTCCAACCTTATAATTTTGCTCTTCTGCTTTCAACTCTTCTTCGGTTTTCCCGACAGAAGCTACCTCAGGATTTGTGTAAATGACTGCAGGAACTGCGTCATAGTTCATATGGCCATATTGCCCTGCAATATTTTCAACCGCAGCAATTCCTTCTTCCTCTGCCTTATGTGCCAACATGGGCCCCGGAATCACATCGCCAATCGCGTAAATGCCTGAAAGGGATGTTTCATATCGTTCGTTAACAACGATAAAGCCCTTTTCGTTAAGAGCAACACCAATGTCTTCAAGGCCTAATCCTTCTGTATAAGGCTTACGACCCGTTGCAACTAAAACAGCGTCAGCTGCAATTTCTTCCTTTTTCTCTGATTCATTCTCAAGTTTCAGGGTCAGTTTACCATTTTTGTCTTCGACCCCTATGACGTTTGTTGAAAGTTTAAAGTTGATTCCTTGCTTTTTCAGGGATTTTAACAAAGCCTCACTCATCTCGTGATCCATGGCAGGAACAAGACGATCCATAAATTCCACAACCGTTACCTTTGATCCTAAGCGGCTCCAGACGGATCCCATCTCAAGACCGATATATCCTCCTCCAATAACCACCAACTCTTCCGGGACCTTATCAAGGCTTAAAGCACCGGTTGAAGAAAGAACCTTCTTTTCATCGATTTTAATCCCAGGAAGGGTTGTGCCAACTGAGCCTGTTGCAATAAGGAGATTCTTTGCTTTCCAAGTTTCTCCATTAACTTTAACTTCTTCAGCCGAAAGGATGCGGGCTTCCCCTATAAGATGTTTCACTTTGTTTTTCTTGAAGAGAAAATCAATGCCGCCTGTAAGCTGGCTTATAACCTTCTCCTTTCTCTCCATCATTTTCTTTAAGTCGAGGGACACTTCGCCTACTTTAACGCCGTGGTGTTCCATATGAAGGCTTGCTTCTTCAAACTTATGAGAGGAACACAAAAGAACCTTTGAAGGGATACACCCCACATTTAGGCAAGTCCCTCCTAAAGTCTTGTCTTTTTCAACACAGAGAACCGAAAGGCCAAGTTGAGCAGCCCTTATGGCCGCCACATATCCTCCAGGGCCCGCTCCAATCACTATAAGATCAACTTTATTTTTGTTCATAATTAGAGGTCCAACAAAATACGTTCAGGATTTTCAATACATTCTTTAATACGAACTAAGAAGGTAACGGCTTCCTTTCCATCAATAATCCGATGATCATAAGAAAGCGCAAGGTACATCATGGGGCGAATTTCAACTTTACCCTCGATTGCTATAGGGCGTTCTTGAATTTTATGCATACCTAAAATTCCAGACTGAGGAGGATTAAGAATAGGCGTTGACATTAAAGAGCCATAAACGCCTCCATTGGAGATGGTAAAGGTACCCCCTTGCAATTCCTTCATGGAAAGGGTTCCTTCACGCGCTTTTTGACTTAGGGTGGCAATATCTTTTTCAATTTGAGCGAAGCTTTTTTTGTCAGCGTCTCTAACAACAGGAACTACAAGTCCTTGAGGGGTCCCTACTGCCACACCAATGTCATAATAATTTTTATAAATCAGTTCATCGCCTTCAATCTCAGCATTCACAGCCGGTATTTCCTTAAGTCCTACCAAGCAGGCCTTTACAAAAAAAGACATGAGCCCCAGTTTCACACTATGCTTTTTCTCAAAGGTTTCCCTGAGTTGGCTCCTGAGGCTCATCACCTGTGTCATATCCACCTCATTAAAGGTGGTTAAAATGGCCGCGGTATTCTGGGCTTCCTTCAAACGTTCTGCAATCCTTTGACGCAAGCGACTCATACGCACACGTTCAATCCGTTTGTCCTCTACTCTGGGAACTTCCGGCTGCTTTTCTTCAACCTTGCCCTTATCAAGCAGTGTCAGGACATCAGCTTTTGTGATGCGCCCTTCTTTGCCATGTCCCTCAATGCGGCGGGTGTCAAGTTGACTTTCAGCTACAAGCTTGCGAACGGCGGGAGAAAGCGGGAGCTCCTTAGAAAAGGGGTCTTCCGTTTTTTTTTCTGGTTGAGGGGTTTTCTTCTTAAAAGTAACGGGTTGTCCCTCCCCTTCTGTAACACGACCAATAATAGTTCCTATATTAACGGTTGCCCCTTCAGGCACAAGTTGTTCTGTTAGTGTCCCTCGCGCAGGCGAGCTGACCTCAAGGGTGACCTTATCCGTCTCAAGTTCAACAAGTGGCTCATCTAAAACAACCTCTTCCCCTTTTTGTTTTAGCCAGCGGGCAACAGTTGCCTCCGAAATAGATTCCCCCATAGGAGGCACAATAATGTCTTTTTGAGATTGGCTGCTCATTTTTTCCTCACTTCACAAGGTTAAGCGCTTGGCTAACAATAAGATCCTGTTCAAAAATATGACGACTTAAAAGGCCGGTCGCTGTAGATGCTGACTCTGGCCTCCCCACATAAATTGGCCGTTTTGCTTTTATATTAATTTCTTTTAGCACATCTTCCAAACGACGATCAATAAAGGTCCATGCCCCCATATTGATTGGCTCTTCTTGACACCAGACTAGATCAGCTTTTGTGTAATTTTTTAAAATCTCACAAAGAGTTTTATGGGGGAAGGGATAGTATTGTTCTAAACGAATGAGGGCTATATCCTTAATCCCGTTATCCTCGCGCTTTTGTAGCAAATCATAATATACTTTTCCTGAGGAAAGGATGACTCGTTTTTTTGATCCGGGTGTACCAAGAGTATCGGGAATTACATCTTGGAATGATGTCCCGGTAACAAAGTCATCCAAAAGTGAGAATGATTTTTTATATCGAAGCAACGATTTGGGAGTCATCGCAATCAAGGGTTTTCGAAAGCTTCGATGAACTTGACGCCTTAAAACATGGAAAAAGTTCGCAGGCGTCGTACAATTCACAACTTGAATATTATCTTGGGCACATAGCTGTAAATATCGCTCCAACCGAGCGGAGGAGTGTTCCGGCCCCTGACCTTCATAACCATGAGGTAGGAACATCGTGAGGCCTGACATACGCAACCACTTCATTTCTCCTGCTGAGATAAACTGGTCAACAATCACCTGAGCTCCGTTAGAGAAATCCCCGAATTGAGCCTCCCAAATGACAAGAGATCGCGGTTCTGCAAGGCTATATCCCACCTCAAATCCCAGAACGGAGGCTTCTGCCAAGGGACTATCCCACACCTCAAAAAGGGCTTGTTTTGAAGCTAAGTGATTCAGAGAGAGATATTTTTCTTCACTTTCCTGGTCATATAAAATAGCATGCCGCTGACTAAAAGTTCCACGCCCGCAATCTTGACCACTCAGCCGTACAAGATGACCTTCGAGAAGGAGAGAACCAAAAGCAAGAGCCTCGGAAAAAGACCAATCAATGGGGAGAATCCCTTTTCCCATCTCTTCTCTTGCGGTAAGGAATCGTTTCAGTTTTGGGTGAAAATGAAAATCTTTTGGGACTTTACTCAAGGCTGTACCAATTGAGGCAATCGTTTCTTTCTGTATTCCTGTTATTTCCGATTTCCCATTGGGAAACTTTGGTTCAAAACCCTCCCATTTTCCAGAAAGCCAATCTGCCTTTATGGATTTATAAGATTGCGAGCCTTCAAAATTTTTTTGAAGATCGTGTTCGATAGTCCGTTCAATAGCGACAACGTCTTCTTGCGTTAAAACATCTTTCTTAATCAATGTTTCAATGTAAATTTTGCTAATGAAGGGATGATTTTTAATAGCCCTATACATCAAGGGTTGGGTAAAAGCCGGCTCATCAGCTTCATTGTGCCCAAAACGCCGGTAGCAAACCATATCAACAACAATATCTGATCCAAAGGTATGGCGATATTCAGCAGCAAGATTCATCACCTTTATCACAGCCTCGGGGTCATCTCCATTCACATGGAAAATTGGGGCTTGGACAATCATGCCAAGATCAGAACAATGGGCTGTAGACCTTGCAAAAGCCGGAGCCGTTGTAAATCCAATTTGGTTATTAATAATGATGTGGAACGTCCCTCCCGTTTGATATCCATGGAGTTGAGAGAGCATAAAGGTTTCCGCAACAAGTCCTTGCCCCACAAAGGCCGCATCCCCATGCAAAAGCAAACCCATAACTTTCTTACGCTTTTTATCATTATATTGAGTCTGTTTTGCGCGCACCTTTCCTACAACAACGGGGTCAACTGCCTCAAGATGGGAAGGATTTGCTGTTAAAGACAAGTGAATTTTTTTACCTTCAAACTCACGATCCATAGAGGTCCCTAAATGGTATTTAACATCCCCTGATCCTTGAACTTGGTCTGGCTGAGAGCTATAGCCTTGAAATTCTGAAAAAATGGTACGATAGGGCTTGTTAAGGACGTTCGCGAGTACATTTAGCCGCCCTCGGTGAGCCATACCTATCACAACTTCCTCAACCCCAAGTTCTGATGAGCGTTGGAGTATCTCTTCAAGGCCGGGAATTAAACTCTCGGCTCCATCCAACCCAAAGCGTTTCGCCACAGGATATTTCACGTGCAAAAATTCTTCAAAAGCCTCAGCCCTTATCAAATCCTTTAAAATCTTCTTTTGCCTTAGAGGATCATGAATGGGTTCAGCAAGACCCAATTCCCCCTCCCCTTCGATACGTTTTTGCAACCAAAGTTTTTTATCGGGATCTTGAATATGAAGAAATTCAATACCAATGGTCCCACAATAGGTCTTCCAAAGACGTTCTAAAATTTCGCGTAAAGTAGCATAGGTGAGACCTAGCACATCATAAATAAAGATGGGGCGATCGTAATCTGTATCTGAAAACCCATAGGTCTTTGGATCAAGCTCCGGATAATGATTCTTTTTAGGGAGCTCCAAGGGATCAAGGTGGGCAATCATATGACCACGAGCACGATAGGCTCGAATGAGCATAATAGCTCGAATCGAATCTAGAATAGCTTCTTGCACCTTTTCTCCAGCCACCTTCTCTTGGAACGGGGCCTTTTCTTTTATTTCTATAGGTTGCTTTCTCCAGCTTGGCCCTAACAAATCCTTAAGAACTTGGGCTTCACTTTCCCCCAAGGAAGAAAAAAAGTGCCTCCAATCAATACTTACTGTCGAAGGATTTTCAAGATAAGATTCATAGATACGTGCGATATAGGGTGCATTATCGCCGGTTAAAAAGGAGCGACTCTCATCCCCCCATGTGGAAGAGGAAGATGGTTTTCTAAAATTCCCCATGTCTAAGCCTAACTTTCATCCTATCTTTGTTTTGAAGACCCCCAATTTTTAAGCACGTTATAAAGGGTTTCTCCAATTTTTGCTGGGGACTCAGCTACGACAACACCTGCTTGTTTCAAAGCTTCAATTTTTTCTTCAGCCCCTCCTTGGGATCCAGAAATAATAGCCCCTGCATGCCCCATGCGTCTTCCAGGAGGCGCTGTCATTCCTGCTATAAAGCTTACCACAGGTTTAGGATTTTTGCATGATTTCAAAAACAAAGCGGCTTCTTCTTCAGCCGTCCCGCCTATTTCGCCAATTAACACGATAGCTTCTGTTTGTGGATCTTGGTGGAAGAGTCCGAGGCAATCCACAAAACTGGTGCCAACAATAGGATCGCCACCAATCCCAATGCAGGTTGATTGACCAAACCCGCTAGCTGTGATTTGAGCAACAGCCTCATAAGTTAAGGTTCCTGAACGAGACACAACGCCAATAGTTCCAAGTTTATGGATATAACCTGGCATGATCCCAATCTTACACACATCAGGCGTAATAATTCCTGGGCAATTGGGACCAATCAGCCGTGTGGAAGTTCCACATAGAGCCCGCTTCACCCGAACCATGTCAAGCACCGGGATTCCTTCCGTAATACAAACAACCACACCAATTTGAGCATCAATGGCTTCTAAAATCGCATCCGCAGCAAAGGGAGCCGGCACATAAATAACGGAAGCTGTAGCGCCTGTCTTTTCAACCGCTTCATGAACAGTATCAAAAACCGGAAGCCCTAAGTGTTTCGATCCTCCCTTACCTGGTGTCACACCCCCTACCATTTTGGTGCCATATTGTATGGCTTGTTCGGAATGGAAAGTCCCTTGAGCGCCCGTAAATCCCTGACAAATGACTTTGGTTATTTCATTAACAAGTATAGACATTAAGCCTCTTCCCTAACTTCTTTGACAATACAATGGACAGCATCTGAGAAATCGTCTATAGAGATGATCGATAAACCCGACTTCGCAAAAATGTCTTTTCCAATGTCCTTATTAGTTCCTTCAAGGCGCACGACAAGGGGAACCTTTAGCTTCACTTCTTTGACAGCTGCAACAATGCCGTCTGCAATAACGTCACACCGCATAATGCCTCCGAAAATATTCACCAAAACCCCCTTCACGCGAGAATCGGAAAGTATGATTTTAAAAGCTTCCGTCACGTACTCTCGCGGAGCACCTCCCCCGACATCGAGGAAATTCGCAGGATCCCCTCCATAAAGTTTGATAATGTCCATAGTCGCCATGGCCAGGCCCGCTCCATTCACCATACACCCTATATTCCCGTCCAACTTAATGTAAGAAAGCCCATGAAGAGCCGCTTGACGTTCTACGAGATCTTCCTCATCAAGATCGCGCATATTTTCAATATTTTGATGGCGATAAAGGGCATTGTCATCAAAGCTTATCTTAGCATCAAGAGGGACAATGTTTCCTGCCTTTGTTAAAACAAGTGGGTTAATTTCAATCAAACTAGCATCAAGGGTCACAAACGCGTCATAAATGCTCTTTGCAAGCTTAACGAACTCTTTAACTTGATCCCCTGTGAGGCCCAAGCTAGAAGCTAATTTCCTCCCATAAAAAGGCTGAAACCCAGAGACAGGATCCACTATAACCTTAATTATTTTTTCTGGATGCGTTTTCGCGACCTCTTCTATTTCGACGCTTCCTTGGGTGGACACTAAAAATGTCATACGAGCCGAGGCGCGATCTACCAATAGGCTTAAATAAAATTCCTTCTCTATGAAACATCCTTCTTCCACGTATACTTTTTTGACAAGCCTTCCTTCGGGACCTGTTTGAGGGGTTACAAGAGTCATACCTAAAATTCGATCGGCAAGAAGGTGAACTTCATTGCGAGACTGAGCGAATTTAACGCCTCCCCCCTTGCCGCGTCCTCCTGCATGAACTTGAGCTTTAACCACCCAAGGTGGGCCCTTTAAATCGTGGGCTATCTCTTGAGCTTCTTCAGAGGTAAAGGCAACGCCACCCTTCGGCACCTTAACACCGAATGATTCTAAAATGGACTTTGCTTGGTATTCATGGATATTCATGAGGAGTGTCCTGTCCTAAGCTGTGCTGGCTTTCTTGTCCAAATTTTGAACGGCTGTCATTAACTCACGAACGGCTCCCACAGAATGATCAAACATCACACGTTCTTCTTTGTTGAGGGAGACTTCAACAACCCTTTCCACACCATTTTCTCCAATCACCACGGGCACACCCACATAAATGTCCTTCACTCCATATTCGCCCTTTAGCCAAGCAGCACAGGGGAAAATGCGTCTTTTATTCTGCAAATAGGATTCCGCCATCGCAATAGCAGAAGACGCCGGAGCATAAAAAGCTGATCCTGTTTTTAAGAAATTAATGATCTCCCCACCACCCTCACGTGTTCGTTTGACAATCTGTTCAATCCGTTCTTTTGTCGTCCAACCCATTTGAATTAAATCAGGGAGAGGAATGCCCGCCACCGTTGAATAGCGAATCAACGGCACCATCGTATCGCCATGACCTCCAAGAACTGAGGCATGAACATCCTCAACGGACACATTAAATTCTTGAGCTAAAAAGTAACTGAAACGCGCACTATCCAAAACACCCGCCATTCCCACAACCCGTTCATGGGGCAATCCTGAGGCCTCTCGCATCACCCAAACCATGACATCCAAAGGATTAGTGATCACAATAACAAAGGCCTGGGGACAATGGTAGCGAATTTCCTTGCCTACATCGCGAATTACTTTTGTATTGATCTCCAGCAGGTCATCCCGACTCATCCCTGGTTTGCGGGGAACGCCGGCGGTCACAATCACCACATCAGCGCCTGCGAGATTTTTGGTATCATTTGTTCCGATGAATTTTCCATCATATCCTTCGATAGGAGCGGCTTCAGCAATATCAAGGGCTTTTCCTTGAGGAACACCTTGAGCTACATCAATCAAAACCATATCGCCTAATTCTTTAAGTCCAATGAGATAGGCTAAGGTCCCACCAATATTCCCAGCCCCCACAAGAGCAATTTTTGCTCGCGCCATTTTTTGTTCCTTTGTTATTCTTATAATTTACCCTCTTTTACTTACTCAGACAAGGCGGCCGCAGTATTTTCATAAAGGCGCTCTTTTAAAAAAGCACCCCCTAAGGCGAGTCCTTTCTCATCAATCCCATGATCAAGCCCTGGAATAAGAGCCAATGTTACCGGAACCTGTAGAGTTTTGAGGCGCTTCTCCGCTATTTGGGAAAAAGAAGGAGGAACAAGACGATCTTCTCGTCCATGAATCAAGAGGATGGGTGGACGGGAAATATTCGATTTTGTTGAATCTTCCAGGAAAGCACCAGAGTAAGCCACAACACCCGCACATCGCGGGCGATGAAGAGCCATATACAGAGCAAACATTGATCCCTGTGAAAAGCCCACGAAAGCCAATTTTTCAGGCGAAAGATCATGAGTTTTTAAAAGGGTATCTAAGTATCGATTAAATGAAGGGGTAATCGCTTGAATGTCTCCAAGCATTCGAGCGATTTGAGTCGTTGTCAGCGGTTGATCTGGATTCCAATCGTCCAGACTAAACCATTGGTTTCCTGAAGGGTAAAGCTTACTTGTCAAGGGCCCATGAGGAGCCACAAAAAGAGTGTTGGGGAGAAGAGCGGCCCAAGCGTTTCCTATGGACAACAAATCATGGCCATTGGCTCCATACCCGTGCAGAAAAACAACAATCGAATCGGGTGGCCCTCCTGAAGCAGGGGTAAGTTGAGGGCCTGAAAAAGTCGTGATCATCTTATTTTCTCCTTCTGATAATCCTTGTTCTCCAACAATACAAATTCCAAGCGCAAAGGCAAGTGCAGGACCTAAAGGAAATTTCGGCCCCTTCTCCAACACCTTCCATAAGAGGGCTAACATTAAGCCTCCAAGTCCCGTCATAAATAAAAAAAGAGGAATCTGAGAAGGGAGTATCCACAAACCTGAAGCTACCATCATCTTAACGTCCCCTAACCCTAGCCCTTCCTTACCTCTTAGAAGGGGATAGAATATATAAAAGGCGTATCCAATCATCCCAAGAATCACCACGCTTGGTAACTTCTCAAGGCTTACCTGAAAAAGACCCAATACGATGATGCCCAGCACAAGGCTATCAGGAATAAGGCCTTTTCTTATGTCTTGAACACTAATAGCCCCTAAAAGAACAAAAAGGAGGCTTTTCAAAAGGAGAGAGAAAGAGATCATGGTGCTTTAAATTTTAAACCATTCTTTTTTTGATGTCACTTAAAATGAAGTGTACAGAGATCTTTAAGGTATTTTTACGTTCCCTGTTTCCCATAACCCGCTTTTCACACTGGACAAAAACATATTAAATCCCATTTCTTCTAAATCCCACTTTACTTTTTTCCCACTCGTGCTAATATAAAAATATAACTTATTAGGTGGAAAGGTAAGAGAAATGAAGGAGTTTGTTGTCCGTCCAGACACAAAGGGGCGCGTTTGTATTGGCAAAATGGCTCAGGGAATCAGTAGTTTTAAAGCTAGTTTTGATGAGGAAAGTCATAGAATTATTTTGGAACCCTATACAGAAATTCCTTATAGGGAAAGGTGGCTATTTTCTAACAAAGAAGCGATGAAGCGCGTACAAGACGGAATGCAGGATTCTTTAGAAGGACGTGTAAAAGAAGGAGGCAGTTTTTCTCAATACATAGAAAAAGATGCCATTTAAGCTGATATTTACTCATAAAGCTTCTTTTCATTTGAAAGAATTAGAAGAAAGCTCTTCTCTCAAAAAGAAGCTTAAAGCTGTTAGAAAATCTCTGGGATACCTTGAACAAAATCCAAAACACCCCAGTTTAAATACACATAAGTACGAAACTCTGAGTAAAGAATTTAACCAAGAAATTTTTGAGGTTTATGCCGAGAATAAAACGCCCCAAGCCTATCGCATTTTTTGGCATTATGGTCCTTCTAAAAATGAAATAACCATTATTGCCATCACACCTCATCCATAAATTGCAGTGTTAATAACCACGTGGCAATCCCATAGGGGCAGTGTGATTTGATCACCATTTTGTAGGGGTTACAGATTGTAACCCCTACAAATTCATTTGACATCTTTAAAAAAGAAGGCTGTTCTTTCTTTTATAATTTGTGGAGAAAAGATGTTTAAAGACAGATCTCACCTCAAAGGGGTTATTGAAAAAGCATGGAAAGACAGGGACTCTCTTTCCCCCACTACTACAGGGGAAATTTCTGAAGCTGTACGAGAAATTCTTTTTGAATTAGATCGCGGCGAGTTGCGCGTTGCTGAAAAAACAAAAATGGGGTGGGTTGTGAATGAATGGATTAAAAAGGCCATTCTTCTCTCCTTTCGTTTGAATGAGTCTTTTCTCATGGATCATACCTATTGCCCCGCTTACGACAAAGTTCCCTTAAAATTTGAGGAATGGACAGAGGAGCAATTTCAACTGGCGGGATTTCGTGTCGTACCTGGTGCTATTGTCAGGTATTCATCCTATATTGCCCCCGGGACGGTGATTATGCCCTCCTTTATCAATATGGGCGCTTATATTGATAAGGGTACCATGATTGATACAGCTGTTCGTATAGGATCGTGTGCTCAAATTGGGAAAGACTGCCATCTCTCCGACAATGTCGGTGTGGGCGGTGTTTTAGAGCCTCTACAAGCCAGCCCTGTCATCATTGAAGACAATTGCTTTATTGGTGCTTGCTCAGAAATCGTTGAGGGCGTTTTTGTAGGAGAAGGAAGTGTACTTGGCGCCGGCGTTTTGTTAACTTCCTCTACAAAAGTGGTTGATCGGGAAACAAGTGAAATCACTTACGGCCGCATTCCTCCTTATTCTGTCGTTGTGCCCGGCGTCATGCCCGATAAAAATCCAGACAAACCCGCCCTTCAATGTGCGGTCATCATCAAGCATGTGGATGAAAAAACCCGTTCAAAAATCTCGATTAATGAATTGTTGCGCTAATGGATCCGATCAAGCTCAGCCAAGACCTCATCCGTTGTCCCAGCATTACACCAAAAAACGCTGGAGCTCTTGAGATTGTGGAAGCTCACTTGAACTCCATGGGTTTTACCTGTGAGCGTTTGGATTTTGAAGGCATTGTTAACCTTTATGCTCAAAAAGGAACAGGGCGTTCTCGTTTATGTTTTGCTGGCCATACAGACGTGGTTCCTGTGGGCGCCGAAGACCTTTGGACGAAAGCACCCTTTGAAGGAGAAATTAAGGATGGCCAGCTCTGGGGTCGTGGTGCTGCTGACATGAAATGTGCGATTGCAGCTTTTCTTTCCGCCCTTTCCGAAACGAAATCTCAAAATTCTATCAGTCTTTTGATTACAGGAGATGAAGAGGGAGAGGCACTCCACGGAACCCAGAGAATTCTTCCACTTTTAATGGAGCGCGGCCTTATCCCAGATCTCTGCCTCATAGGTGAGCCAACTGCGCTCAATGAGGTCGGCGACACTATAAAGATTGGAAGACGCGGCAGTATTACAGGAAAACTCACGTGTTTTGGTCAACAAGGTCATATTGCCTATCCTCAGAATACGGACAACCCCATCCCTCGGCTTATGGCATGTCTTCAAGAATTATATGCTTATCCCTTTGATGAAGGGACAGAGTTTTTTGAGCCCACCCGTTTTGAAGTCACTTCCATTGATGTGGGTAATCTTGCAACCAACATTATTCCTCAGAAAGCAGAAGCTTGCTTTGGACTTCGCATGAACACGCTTCAAAAGGCCGATGAACTCTGTGAGACCCTCAAAGGCATTTGTGTCAAAAGAGCAGGACGCCATGACCTTAAACTAACCATTCATGGTAATGCCTTTTTAACAGAAGACAAGGACAAAATCCGGTGTATCCAAGAAGCCGTCAAAAAAGTAACAGGAAGGTTGCCTTCCTTAAGCACAACGGGAGGGACCACAGATGGACGTTTCATCAGTGCTTATTGTCCTGTCATTGAATGTGGTATGCTTGAAAAGACTATGCATCAAGTTGATGAGCACGTCTCCCTCAAGGACATTCAACATTTAAAAGAGATCTATCTTTCTATTCTACAAGCCTTTTTCTTGCCAGAAGCAACAACTTCTGCTAGGGAAGACCCAATAAGTTGAGAGGAGCCGCTATGAGTTGGTTTACCACCTTTGTCCGACCCAGAATTAAAGCTCTTATAGAAAAGAAGGAAGTTCCTGATAACCTTTGGCATAAGTGTGCTCATTGCGAGCAAATGATCTTCCGTAAGGATTTAATCACCTATCAATATGTGTGTCGTCATTGTAATTATCATATGCGTATGCCTGTCAAAACGCGGCTTGAAACTCTTTTTGATGAAGGGGACTACACTCGCATTCCCATTCCTTCAGTTCCTATTGACCCTCTCAAGTTTAAGGACTCAAAAAAGTATACAGATCGTCTCAAGACATGCCGCACCATAACCGGTGAGGAGGAGGCCATTATTGTCGCAGAAGGAACCCTTGGCAAACACCCCGTGGTCATTGCGGCATTTGATTTTTCTTTTATTGGAGGATCCATGGGAATGGCCGTCGGAGAAGGCCTTGTTAAAGGCGCCGAACGAGCCATCGAGTTAAAGGCTGCTTATATTGCCATTCCCGCATCTGGCGGAGCACGCATGCAAGAGGGCACTTTATCCTTAATGCAAATGCCCCGCTCAGTGATTGCTGTTGAGAGAGTCAAGGAAGCCGGCCTCCCTTATATTCCTCTCTTAACAAACCCTACAACCGGAGGAGTTGCTGCCTCCTTTGCTATGCTGGGAGATATTGCCATTGCTGAACCAGGGGCTGTTATTGGTTTTACAGGCGCCCGCGTCCTCCAAGAAACCATTCGCCAGGCTTTGCCTACTGGCTTTCAAAGTGCCGAATTCCAACTCGAACATGGCATGGTGGATATAGTTGTGGCTCGAAAGGATGTTCGCCAAAAACTTATCAATATCCTGGACATTTTAATGAGCAGGGGAAAAAACTAGGACAACATTAATTAAGTTATGCGACCACATTTAAAACCAGAAGATCCCCGTTTTTCATCGGGCCCCTCAAAAAAAAGACCCAGATGGTCAACACAAGTCTTGAATCTCGCCTCATTGGGAAGGTCCCATCGGTCTTCTTACGGCATTGAGAGAATTCGTCATATGACCACTCTCATGCGCAACCTTTTGGAAATTCCTGAAAATTATCACATCGCCATCCTTCCTGGATCATGTACAGGCGCCATGGAAGCAGCTCTCTGGTCACTATTAGGACCTCGGCCTGTTGATATTATTACCTTTGATGTTTTTGGAAATCATTGGGCTTACGATATTCTTCAAGAATTAAGGCTTGAAAACACTCATGTTTTTGAAGCCCCTATTGGTTCCCTTCCTGATCTCTCTAAAGTTCATCCTTCTCATGACATCGTCTTGACATGGAATGGAACAACGGCAGGCGTTGTCATTCCTGATGCAAACTGGATTCACTCTTCTCAAGAAGGACTCGTCATTTGTGATGCAATTTCGGCTCTTTTTGCCATGCCCTTTCCTTGGGAAAAAATGGATGCTATTGCTTTTTCTTGGCAAAAGGCCCTAGGAGGAGAAGCTGCCCATGGCATGCTTGTTTTAAGTCCAAAAGCGGTAGAGCGTCTCAAGACCCACACTCCTCCTTGGCCCATTCCGCGGGTTTTTCGCCTGAGGCGTGATGGAAGTTTTGATCAAAACATCTTCCAGGGTTATACGATCAACACCCCATCCCTGCTTTGCATTGAAGACTGTATTGATGCCCTTTCATGGGGATTAAGTTTAGGGGGGTTGCCAGCTCTTATTGCGCGATCTCAAGAAAATTTGCGCACTGTTGAAAAGTGGGTCGAAGAGACTCCATGGATTGAGTTCTTGGCTCAAGATCCAAGAACACGATCCTCCACGTCCATTTGTTTGCGCTTTCCAGAAGCCCCAGATGACTGGGCCCTTCCAAAAGCAATTGCCAACCTTTTAGAAAAAGAAGGCGTTGCTTTCGACATCTTAGGACACATCAATTCCCTTCCAAATCTCCGTTTATGGGGTGGCCCAACCGTTGAGTCTTCTGATATCAGAGCGCTCCTTCCTTGGATCGCGTGGGCCCATAAAGAAGTCGTGTGATGGTGATTTTGACCTTATAAAACTGCATATCAGATATGCGTTAATTTTTATTGTATTTTACAAGAGCAAATATTATTTAGAAACTAGTGTAAAATTATATGGTTATCAGGTGATATATATGGTAAAAAAGACTATTGTTCTTTCTTTTCTAACAACAACTCTTCTCATACGAAATACATTTGCAGAACAAGAAGACCTAACAAGTTCATGTGTAATTAAACCGACCCACTCTATCACTAAGGGCTCACAAACTTTTAAGGCAACCAATTATCTCGAGATTACCGGCGCAAAGGAACTCCATGAAAAAGGCTTTAAAGGCAAAGGAACCAAGGCTATTATCATTGACAATTGCTTTCTTCCTCATGGGGAGCAGCCTGACAATCTTACAAAAAGTAGCATTTCCGGCAGCTATAATCCTAAAACAATGACCGCCCCTGGGCATGGAACAAACGTTCTAGAAATTATGAAAGAAATTGCTCCCACGGCAACATTCAAATTTATAACTCGATATGACCCTCTCGGAAATAAATCTTCGAATAGCGTATGTTCAGCTTTAGAAGAAGCTGCACGAAGTGAAGGAGATGTGGTTAATCTTTCTTTTGGCTTGGGATTAACAGACCAAAAAATATATCAGGCTCTCCAAAACGTGGTAGATTCCGGTAAAGTTATTTTTGTTTCTTTTGGAAATGAATATGAAAAAGCGCCCGATCAAGCTAATTTGTATTCTAAGAAGCTCATAGAGCTTGCAGCCACGCCAAAAATGAAAGGCAGACTCGTTCCTGTAGCAAGTTCTGAATATTGTAACGGACAAGAGCGTTTATCTCCTTTTAGCAATAGAGTCATCGGTGGAAGCGCTAAGTATGCCCTTACAGCCCCAGGATCTGATATTCTTACACCGATGCCGGGAGGTGAGTATGAAGTACGCTCTGGCACTTCTTTTGCTTCACCCATTGCAGCGGCCAGCTATCTTTTATTAAAAGAAACCTTTCCTGGACGGAAACCTGAAGAATACACTGACTTAATGCGCGGTTCTGCTCGACAGACAAGCCTTAACAAGAGTTTTCTTTTTAATGATCAATATGGAAGCGGCGTCCTTGATCTTAGAGAGGCATTCGTCAACGGTATGAAAAGAAAAACTGCAGCTGTATCCCAACCCTCTATGGTTAAAAAAGATGAGAAGAAGGCTATCCCTCAAAAACTTTCTTCTCCGAAATCTTTGAAATCAAAAATCAAGGAAGTTGCTGATAATTGGATTGTTAAACCCTTTCAAAAAGCAGGAACAATTATAAAAAATGTTATAAAAAGTCTTACAACTCGGCGTTTGAGATAGGTTTTTTAACCCCCATCATTTGATATTTTGCTCGTCTCTGCTTGCGATGTATCTCCTAAAGAGATTACAATACCCCGCCCTTTAACCTTTTTTAAGATCATATAATGAGAGATCTAGACACCGAAGAGATAATTCTTCATCCACCCGCTGACTTTGAAGGTATGCGGAAAGCGGGTCACTTGGCAGCACTTACCCTTGATTTTATAACACCCTATGTTAAAGAGGGGGTTACCACTCAAGAGCTAAACGATTTATGTCACGAGTTTATCATCAGTCACGAGGCGACCTCTGCACCTTTGGGTTACCGAGGGTTTCCAAAATCTATTTGTACCTCTGTCAATCATGTGGTGTGCCATGGTATTCCGGGCCCAAAAAAACTCCACCAGGGTGATATTCTTAACATTGATATAACCGTTGTTTTGGATGGATGGCATGGAGATACAAGCCGCATGTTTGCAATCGGAAAGATCTCAATTAAAGCTCAAAAATTAATTGGTGTGACCTATGAAGCGATGATGCGCGGTATTGAGGTCATTCGTCCTGGTGTTCACCTTGGTGATATCGGCTATGCCATTCAAAGCTTTGTGGAAGCTAAAGGGTTTTCCGTTGTCCGCGATTTTTGTGGGCATGGTTTGGGACGCGTTTTCCATGCAGCTCCTAACGTTCTCCACTATGGGAAACCCCATACAGGAGCGGAGATCAAGGAAGGAATGTTTTTTACTATTGAGCCCATGATCAACGCAGGTAAATATGATATCAAAATTTTAGGAGATGGATGGACAGCCGTTACACGCGATAAATCCCTCTCCGCTCAGTTTGAACACAGCGTGGGCGTCACCTCAACTGGATATGAGATTTTTACCCTATGACCTTACACAATGGACATCGCCAGCGTTTACGAGATCGTTTCCTGAAAGGAGGAGAAAAAAATCTTCCCGATTATGAAATCGTTGAACTCCTTCTCTTTGGTGTGATGCCGCGTGGCGATGTAAAACCTCTTGCTAAAACCCTTTTAAAAGAATGTGGCTCCCTCTCTGGACTTCTTCAAGCAAATCCCCAAAAACTCAAGTCGATCCCTGGTGTTGGGGATTCAACTCTTGCCATGCTAAAAGCTGTTCACGAAGCAGGCTGTCGCTTGGTTAGGGAAGAGGCGAGTCAACAACCCGTTTTTGGAACATGGAAAGCTGTGATTGATTATTGCAGGGCTCGCATGGCTCATTTGACTGTTGAACAATTCCGCCTTCTTTTCCTTGATCAGAAAAACAAAATCATCGCTGATGAAGTCCAGCAACAAGGAACTGTCAACATCACACCTGTCTTCCCACGAGAGGTCGTAAAACGAACATTAGAGCTTGGTGCTTCCAGCCTTATCATGGTGCACAATCATCCCAGCGGGGACCCCGCACCCTCACAAGCGGATATTGATATCACGAAACGCGTGATTAAAGCAGCAACAGAGCTTGACATTAAGGTTCTGGACCATATCATCATTGGAAAATTCGGCCACACCTCCTTGCGAGATATGCAATTGATTTAAAAGACAAAAAAACACCTGTTGACCATGCTCCAAAAATACATTATATTTTTGGAGTATGATACAAAGGCAATTAAGTCCTTCAAAAATGAGAAGCTTCTTTTTGTTCGGTCCCCGCCAAACAGGGAAAAGCACTTTTGTCACTTCCCTTCTCCAACCCCAAGATCTCTATATCACTCTCCTCCCTCAAGAAACTTTCTTTAATTATGTGAGAGATCCTTCCATTTTTCGACAAGAAGTCCTTGCCCATCATAAAAAACATCCTCACTTTACTTGCATTGTTGATGAAATTCAAAAGATCCCCTCGCTTTTAGATGAAGTGCACGATCTCATTGAAACTTATGGGATTCGCTTTATTCTAACTGGATCAAGCGCGAGAAAGTTAAAGAGAGGGGCTGCAAACCTTCTCGCTGGAAGAGCTAATACCTATCAACTCTATCCTTTAACATACGTGGAGCTCGCACAAGATTTTGACCTTGAAAAAGTTCTCTCAAAAGGCTCTCTCCCCTACCTATGGTCACAGGAACTAAGCAAAAAAGATGAAGAAGAGTTTTTACGTTCATACACCGACATTTATCTTCGCGAAGAAATCCAAGCTGAAGGCGTTGTCCGCAACATTGGCCCCTTTGTGAGATTTATTGACATTGCAGCTAATAGTGATGGGGAACTTATTAATTATAGTAATGTTGCACGCGAATGCGGGGTATCCGTTAAAACGGTTCAAGATTATTATCAAATACTAGAAGATACTTTCCTTGCTTACAGGCTAGATCCTTGGAAAAAAAGTATCCGAAAACGGCTTCTTGTTCATCCCAAATATTATTGGTTCGATACGGGTGTTACAAATGCCCTTTGCCATCAATATTCAACCCTTAACCCAAAAGTTCGCGGAAGAAGATTTGAACAATTTATTCTTCTGCAGTTGATTGCCTTAAACTCTTATCACCGGTGGGGCTTTCAATTTTATTTTTGGCGCACAAGTACTGGGGCAGAAGTTGATTTGATTCTAGTCCATTCTAATACCCCTATAGCCGCTATTGAAATCAAGTCAACTTCATCTATATCTGCAGCAGATACCCAAGGACTCCAAGAATTTCAAAAGGAAAATTACAAAGTTAAATCCTACCTTATTTCTCCCTTAGCTCGTCCACGCCTCCTTCCTGGAGATATTCAAGCTCTCCCCTGGCAAATATTCTTTGATGAGCATTTACCCCAGTTGATATAAAGGCAACAAACGACTATGATCGCCTGAACAAAATGGAGAAAGCGTTCAGGTGTTTTCAGCCTTTGAGAGATTTGTAGCCTTCCGCTATTTAAGAGCCCGCCGTCAAGAGGGCTTTATTTCGGTAACTGCCTGGTTTTCCTTCCTCGGCATTGCTCTTGGGGTTGCGGCCCTTATCATTGTGATGTCTGTCATGAATGGTTTTCGCCACGAGCTTTTAAATCGAATTATTGGCATGAATGGGCATGTGGCCATTTATAGTCAATCTGGCTCTTTGCCTGATTATGATGCCTTAACGATACAAATCAAGAAAGAGCCAGGTATTATTGGAGCTAACCCCATTGTGGAAGGTCAAGCTATGGCCATAGCCCATGGCCATACCACAGGTGTTTTGATTCATGGCATGAAGCCCTCTGATTTAGAATCTCGCAAAACCATTTCCGATAACCTGGTGCGGGGTCAATTCAGGCTTTTTGACCGCCCCACGAGTGCTATTATTGGAAAGCGCCTGGCCGAAAAATTGGGTCTTATTTTGGGTGATAAAATCACCCTTGTGTCCCCTGAGGGTAATGCCACAGCCTTTGGTACCATGCCCCGCACACGCACCTTTGAGATTGCTGGCATTTTTGATGCGGGCATGATTCAGTATGATTCAAGCTTTGTTTTCATTCCTCTTGAAGCAGCGCAAAAATTCTATCAATTAGGTGATGGTGTCACTGGCATTGAAATCTTCACGGAAAACCCTGAAAAGGTTGGTCACTTTAAGGAACTGTTAGAGCCCCTAACTCAGGGCAAAAACATGAGAATCGTTGATTGGCAACAAGCCAACAAAGAGTTTTTTAGCACCATCAATGTGGAGCGTAATGTGATGTTTATCATTCTGACCCTTATCATCCTTGTGGCTTCTTTTAATGTGATTTCAACGCTCATTATGCTCGTCAAAGATAAGGGCCGCGACATTGCAATTTTACGGACCATGGGGGCAACTCAAGGCATGATAATGCGCGTTTTCTTTATTGCAGGATCTACCATCGGTACCGTCGGCGCCTTGATTGGAGCCATGGCAGGACTTTTATTTTCCTGGAACATTGATGCGATCAAAAGGGGCCTTGAATTCCTTTCCGGAGCCGAGCTTTTCCGAGCAGAAGTATACTTCCTCTCAAAACTTCCCGCCCGCGTCGATCCATGGGAAGTATTTCTGGTTCTCTTCATTGCCCTTTTACTGACTTTCCTCGCCTCCCTCTACCCCGCCTGGCGCGCATCCCGCCTTGATCCTGTGGAGGCCTTGCGTTATGAATAAAAAGCCTCTTCTCTCTCTGAAATCGCTCAAGCGCACTTTCCACCAAGGAACGCAAATCTTGCATATTTTAAAGGGAATTGATTTAGACCTTTATCCAGGCGAAATCGTAGCCCTTGTAGGTCCTTCAGGTTCAGGAAAATCGACCCTTTTGCAAACGGCTGGTCTTTTAGAAAAAGCAGATGGGGGGGAGGTAATTATTGAAGAGAAAAAATGCGGAAGCTTAAATGATCGCGATCGCACTCAAATTCGACGCAATGTGTTGGGGTTTGTGTATCAATTCCATCATCTTTTGCCTGAGTTTAGTGCTGAGGAAAATATCATCCTCCCCCAAATGATCGCAGGGCACTCATTTTCATCCTCCCGCACACGTGCCCATGACTTGCTCAAAGAGGTGGGCCTTTTGAATCGCTCCTCTCACCGGCCCGCTCGTCTTTCAGGAGGTGAGCAACAGCGGGTAGCTATTGCGCGGGCGCTCGCCAATCGTCCAAAGATCTTATTAGCCGATGAACCCACAGGAAACCTGGATGAGCATACCGCAGCCTCAGTCTTTAAAAAGTTGATTGACCTTGTGCGTAAAGAAAACTTGAGTGCCCTCATTGCAACCCATAACATGGATCTCGCCAAGCGCATGGATCGCATTCTTATCCTTCATGAAGGGGTACTGTTAAAGGGGTGAGGTATTCATCTTCTTGATTTTTTAAAATTTATACACCGGCAACACAAGATCCTTCAAAGGTTGATAAAGAAAGGCGTTAGCGGCTAAAATTGACCCTGTCCCCAAAATATCATCTCCCCCTTGAAGATCACAAACATAGCCTCCCGCTTCACGCACCAAAACAAGGCCTGCTGCCATATCCCAAGGCTGAAGAGGACGCTCCCAATACCCATCAAATCTCCCAGCCGCTACGTAAGCAAAATCCAGGGATGCTGCTCCAAAGCGACGCAGCCCCGCTACAAGAGGGATGACAACGTCCATGGATTTTTGAAATTCCGCCCTTGTTTTAGCATCATGCATCGCAAAGGGAATGGCCGTTGAAAAAAGAGCCTCTGACATATGTTGACGTCCAGAAACACGAAGTCGCCGGTCATTCAAAAAAGCTCCCCCGCCCTTTTCCGCATAAAACAACTCATCCTTAATAGGATCGTAAATCACGCCTGCGATCATCTCTGATCCCTTTTGAAGGCCAATGGAAATAGCAAAATGCGGAATGCCGTGAAGAAAATTGGAGGTGCCATCGAGGGGATCAATAATCCAGGTATACTCCTCTTCCCCTTCAATTTTTCCGCCCTCTTCCATCAGAAAACCGTAAGAGGGTCGGGCTTTTTTTAGCTCTTTGTAAATGATGTCTTCTGCTTTCTTATCCGCTGTAGAAACAAAATCGCCGGGTCCTTTTCGCGAGACTTGGAGCTGCTCCACTTCCCCAAAATCACGCACGAGACCACGGGCTGCTTTAAAGGCTGCATTACACATAACATTTAAATGAGGTGACCGTGACACTAGCCGCAATTGGTGAACCATTAATCTTATTCCTTTGCCCGCTCTACATAGGAACCGTCAGCTGTATTCACAACAACCTTCGTCCCCACATCAATGTGGGGAGGTACCATGATTCGCACACTATTTTCTAAAACAGCGGGCTTATAGGATGAGGAGGCTGTTTGGCCTTTAACAACGGGTTCTGCTTCAACAATTTTCATTACAACCGTCTCGGGAAGCTCAGCCCCCACAATTTCCCCTTCATGGGATACAACAGTTAATATCATTCCGTCCTTAAGAAAGGGGAGGGAATCGCCCAGCAAATCCTTTGAGAGATGAATTTGGTCAAAGGTTTCTTGATCCATCAAGGCAATAGAATCCCCTTCTTCATAGAGGAATTGGTACTTCTTCTCATCCAGACGAACTCTTTCAACGGATTCGCTGGACCGAAACCGTTCATTGAGCTTTGTGCCGTCTCGAATGTCTTTCAATTCCACTTGCAGATAAGCTCCCCCCTTTCCTGGCTGCGTATGTTGGGTTTTTACAGCTACCCACAGACGATTCTTGTGTTGGATAATATTTCCAGGCCGAATAGCATTCCCACTAATCTTCATAACCCTTTACCCCTATTGTTTTCCTTGATAAATTTTCACAAGTGTATCCAGCATTTCTATGGCCTCCTTATAAGGCCTCCGAAAAACATTACGCCCAATAATAGAGCCGTTTCCCCCACCATCACGGATAGCGCGCGCGTCTTCATAAACCCCTTTGAGATCTTTAGCGATGCCCCCCGAGAACACGACAAGCCTGCGCCCTTTAAAACAAGCTTCCACCACATGGCGGACCCGTGCTGTAAGTGTATTCCGCTCAACTTTTTGAGCTATATATTCTTGTTTAGCAACATCATTCTCAAGATAATCCGTTGGAAGCTTAACTTTAATGATATGAGCCCCCATCAAAGCCGCCACATGAGCGCCATAGGCGATGGTATCGAGCGCTGTTTCCCCTTCTTTGGACATATTACCACGGGGATAAGACCATACAATAACAGCGAGTCCACAGGATTTAGCTTCTTCGGAAAGCTCTTGTAATTCTCTCAGCATATCCAGGATAGCATTGGATCCAGGATAAATGGTAAAGCCAATGGCCGAGCAGCCTAAACGCAAAGCATCAGCAACAGAGCCTGTTACAGCCTGATCCGCATTATCCTCTTGAGGCAGAAGGCTTATGGAACTGTTAATTTTCAAAATAGTTGGGATGGCCCCTGCAAAGCTACCCGCCCCAGCCTCGAGCATCCCCAAGGGTGCAGCATAGGCTGAAAGCCCCGCATCAACCGCAATTTTATAATGATAGTGTGGATCATAGGCTATGGGATTAATGGCAAAGCTACGCCCAGGACCATGTTCAAATCCTTGGTCTACAGGAAGGATCATCATTTTTCCTGTGCCCCCCAAGCGCCCTTGCATTAAAATACGAGCGAGGTTTGTCTTGGTTCCTGGACAATCACTCTCATAGTTCGAGAGAATTTTTTTAACTTTTTGAGATACTTTCATGAATCGATCCATCCCGCTAAAGATATTCTTTATCCTTAGAGGAAAGAGCACTTTTTGGCAATCCTCAGAGTCTGTAATTTCTCCATTTTCAAACCAAACTGTTTCCATTAAGGTTCATTTTATGCTGGAAGCGCGACACATTACATTTGCCCCCCTTTTTTCAGACCTCTCTTTTTCTCTTCGGCAAAAAGAGACCCTCCTTGTTCGTGGAGCGAACGGAGCTGGAAAATCAACTTTTCTTCGTATCCTCGCAGGTCTTATACGCCTAAAACCCAACCCCCTTTTTTGGAAGGGAGAAGCAGTCCATCTCTCCACTTATCAGCAAAACCTTCTCTACGTCGGACATAAACTTGCTCTCCATCCAGAGGCTCTTTTAAAGGATCAAATCAAGCTATGGCAGTATCACACTGGCGTCAAAAGGGATACAATTGAAAAGGCTTTAGATTTGTGGGGAGTAGCCTCCCTATTTAATAAAAAAATTGACCAGCTCTCTCAGGGTCAACGAAAGCGCATCAGCTTAAGCCGGTGCCAATGGCTCCCGCGACCCTTGTGGATTTTAGATGAGCCTCATACCAGCCTTGATGAGGCTGGTCTTAAAGTTCTTGAAAAAGCCCTATGTGATCATAGGGAGAAGGGGGGACTCGTGATCCTTGCAACCCATGAAAAGAAACCCAAGGGAACTCAGGAGATCCTTTTATGATCTTGCGAGAACTCTATAATCTCTCCCTTCATCGGGGGAGATTTTTCTCCATATTTACCTTCTTTGCCCTTGCCCTTTTTTGTGCCTCTTTAGCTTTGGGGCCGAATGAGAGACTTTTAAAGCAAAGCGCCCCTGCTCTTATCTGGATCTTAGCTATCCTAACGACCTTCTTTTCAACGCCTCATCTCTTAAAAAAGGAAGCGCAACACGGACTCTTAGATGAAATTCTTCTTCATCCATCCCTTGCCTCAACCTACCTCCTCTCTAAAGTTATTGCTGAATGTATTTTTATAGGTTTTCCATTGGCTTGTGTTGGGCTTTTACTCTCTCCCTTTTTTAGCCTTTCAAGTCATGAAATGCTCTCTCTTTTTCTTACACTTCTCATTGGGTTTCCTGCGCTGAGCGCCCTTGGGATTTTAGGAAGCCTTTTGACCCTCAATACTCAAGGTGGTGGTCTTCTTATCTCCCTTATTCTCCTTCCACTGACCTTGCCTCTGCTTATCTTTGGGCTTTCTGTTATGGATATGGTACGATTAGGACTTGATTCTTTTCCGTCTTTCTGGCTCCTTTCAGGAACGTCTCTCTTTCTTATAATCCTAGCTATAGCCGCTGGAAGTTGGGCGCTTTCCTTTGCAACGGAGCATTAACATGAAAGTCACTTGGGTAAAGCCTCGTTATTTTTTTGAAGTAAGCAAAGTCCTTTTTCCCATCTTCATTGGGCTTGGTGTTTTTTTCTTTGCAGTGGGACTTTATACGGCTCTTCTTACCTCACCTCCCGACTATCAACAGGGAGATGCCATGCGCATCATGTATGTTCATGTACCTGCCTCTTGGATGGCTCTTTTTGCGTATGCCCTTCTCGCGTTTCTAAGCTTCTTTGTTTTGGTGTGGAGGTCTCCCCTTGCCGAACTTTTAGCCGTCAGCATAGCGCCTATTGGAGCTCTGTTTACAGTGTTAAGCCTTGTTACCGGATCCCTATGGGGAAAGCCTATGTGGGGAGCTTATTGGGTATGGGATGCGCGCCTTACATCCGTTCTCGTCCTTCTCTTTCTCTACAGTGGGTATTGGGCTCTTTATAAGGCTTATACCCATACAGACCAAGGAATCAGGGCCGCCTCCCTTCTCGCCCTTGTAGGGGTTATCAACCTCCCCATCATTAAATGGTCTGTAAACTGGTGGAATACCCTTCATCAACCCGCAAGCTTAACCAAGCTCTCAGCTCCCTCTATTCACCCCAGCATGCTTCTCCCTCTTGGTTTAATGACAGCCGCTTACATATTTTACTTTTTCATTCTTCTTATTTTAAGAGCGCGTACTGAGCTTAACAAACGAAAACTTCTTATTCAAGAAAGCCTGACATGACTTTTGATACCCCTTATCTTTTTTATATTTTATGTGCCTATGGCTTCACAATTTTTAGCCTCATTTTGTTTTTAGGATGGAGCTATCTCGAGTGGAAAAGGTCCTCCACTGATGAAACCTAAGCATCAACGTCTTCTCACTCTTTGTGCAGGACTCATTGGTCTTGGTATCGCTATTTTCCTCATTTCAATTGCTTTTCGAGACAACCTTGTTTTCTTTTATACCCCTTCCGAATTAAGCAAAAAGACAATTCATCCTCAACAGCACCTTCGTGTCGGGGGCATTGTAGTTACAAATTCTGTAACACATGACAGAGACAACGTTACCTTCGAAATTACGGATGACATCAAAACTTTAAAAGTCGCCTATATTGGACTACTGCCTGATTTATTCCGCGAAGGGCAAGGAGTGGTTGTGGAAGGACATCTTTCTGAACCCGATGTGTTTCAAGCCGAAACCGTCCTTGGCAAGCATGATGAAACCTATATGCCAAAAGATGTAGCTGATCGCTTAAAGGAAAAGGGGTTATGGCGCGATGCTCGGTGAACTTGGAAATCTTTTCATAGCCCTCGCCATAGGATTTTCAGTCGTACAAATGGGGGCCTCCTTTTATGGTGTTCAAACAAGAAAGAAACGCTACCTTGCCCTTGGAAAAACCGCTGCTCTCATGCAAGGGATTTTTATTGGAGGCGCTTTTCTGACATTAATGATTGCCTTTTTCATATGCGATTTTTCTCTTCTTGTTGTTGTCCTTCATGATCATTCTCAGCTTCCCTGGTATTATCGCCTTGCTGCGAGCTGGGGCCAACATGAAGGATCTTTACTTCTTTTTGTAGGAATTCTATCGGGAGTTGCTGTGGCTTTTTCTCTAGTCCTTAAAGACCCTTATATCAGAGCCCGCGCCCTTACCTTTCAAGGGCTTCTTGTTTTTTGTTTTCTCCTCTTTTTATGGCTTACGTCAAACCCCTTTACTCTTCTTCCTTTTTCCCTTCCTGAAGGGCAATCTCTTAACCCTCTCCTTCAAGATAAAAGTCTCCTCATCCATCCCCCCTTCCTTTATCTTGGCTATGTGGGTTTTTCTGCTCCCTTTTCCCTTGCGCTCGCAGCTCTTTGGGGACAGATGGATGGAGAGGAATGGGCCACTCTTACCCGCCCTTGGGTCTTAGTTGCGTGGTCTTTTCTCACCCTTGGAATTACGTTCGGCAGTTGGTGGGCTTACTATGAACTCGGGTGGGGAGGATGGTGGTTTTGGGATCCTGTGGAAAATGCTTCGCTCATGCCATGGCTTGCAGGCACAGCCCTCTTGCATGTTCTCCGAACTCAATCCTTTTATCGGTGGAGTTTGTTTCTCAGTATTCTAACTTTTGGGTTCAGTCTTTTGGGGACTTTCTTAGTGCGTTCAGGGGTTATCACTTCTGTTCATTCCTTTGCACAAGATTCAGAGCGCGGAGCTTTTATGCTCTTTCTTATAGGAGGACTTATGGGCTTTGCTCTTTTTCTCTGGACATGGAGATCTCCCCATTTTAAAAGTCCGTCTCTAAACTTATTTTCTCGAGAGGGACTTCTTTTCTTCACTTCATTACTGCTTAGTGTGGGACTTGCTACCCTTTGTTTCGGAACCCTTTATCCTCTTTTGAGTGAAGGAATCTGGAATGAAAAAGTTGCTGTGGGTGCTCCTTATTTTAACCAAACCCTTGTCCCGCTTCTTATGCCGTCTCTTTTTTTGATACCCATAGGAGCCCTTTTAAGAAAGGAAAAAACATCCCTTTTTCAGCTCCTTATCCTTCCTTTGACTGGCAGCCTTGGCGCACTCGTTTTCCTACTTTACATTTATTCTACCCTTGTTTTGTGGACTTTACTAGGATGTGTATTGGCCATTTGGATCCTGATTGGAAGCCTGGAAGCCTTTCTGCGAAAGCGTTTGAGCATTGGCCCAACTCTCGCGCATATGGGTGTTGGCCTCTCTCTTCTCGGCATCAGTGTAGGGGGCGGTTTACGTCATGATGAAACCAAAGTTCTTCAGCCAAAAGAAAGTCTTAGCATTGGCAATAGAACCCTGACTCTTCAGGAGGTCACCCAGGGAAAAGGGTCAACCTATCTTTATGAGAAGGCCATACTTACTTCAGAGGGAAGCACATTGACGCCTGAAAAAAGGCTTTATCAACCTCAAAATTCTCTCATCAGTGAAACAGCCGTTTTAACCAATGGACTCTCAGATCTTTATGTTATATTGGGCCCCTATCAAGGAAATAACCGTTGGCTAATTCGAGTCTCCATCATACCACTCGCGCCCTGGATTTGGATAGGGGGACTTTTGATGGCGTTTGGTGCTTTTGTCTCTCTTCTCAGCCGCAAAAAATTGCTGGTTTTTTTTCTGCTCTTTGCACCGCTTCCCGCCTTTTCAATTGAGACGGCAAACGATTTTTATCGTGAGGTTCGCTGCCCTGTCTGTGCTGGCCAATCCATTGCTGATTCTGAAACACCTGCAGCCCAATCTTTAAAAGAATTTATTTCTAGAGAGTTACAAAAAGGGGAATCACCAGAAAGTATCCGAGAGGAACTGCGTCAAAGGTATGGAACAGACATTCTCTTCCGTCCCCCCATGAATCAAAAAACCCTATTTCTATGGGGCCTTCCCTTTGCTCTTTTTTTCCTTATCCTTATAGGGTTTTTATGGAAAGCATTTTATTCCCGTACGAGATAAGGACCCCTACCCATCCTTAAGGAGCAATGCTAATCCCCGGACTTGTGGAGCCCGTAAGATTACTTGGCGTAAATTTAAGACCGTAATCGCCTTCCTGGCTTGTATGTATCTCTGTACTTCCACTAATTGTAAATGTCACTTTTTTGTTATCTATTTGATCTTTGGTTATCGTACCTGTTCTTCCCATCGTAAGTTTAAATTTTCCGTCTTTCGTTTGAAAAACCATTTGAAACGGATAGCCTGGATGCCAAGATGATGATACCAATACATAGCCACGAAGGAACTGCCATTCTTGAGCTGGGGGTGGGGTTATTGGTGATACGTTTTTCCATCCATTAACGTTACTTCTTCCATCCCAATTTATAAGATCTACAGCTGGAATAGTGTCAGCAACCACAGCTTTCGTTCCCAAAATCAGTCCCAATAAAGCCATTAAAAATATTTTTTTCATGATGATTCTCCCTCAAATTTTTATAGTGAAAATACTATCAGCTTTTTCAGAAAAAAAAGAAAATAACGAGGCAATTGCAAAATCGCATTGGATCCTCGGCTAAGCACTCCTAATGTTTCTCTTCGAGAAACAAAGGATTGCTTGCCAAGGAGGACGCAGTGTATGATAGGCTATGCTCCAATTTAGGGTAGAGTAGATCTGAAAAGGAAGGCAGGAAAAAGCTCGTATGCGGCCCTTACTTAAACAATCTTTAGAGACTACTTCTCCAGGGCTGCAACCTTTACTCGCTCTTTTGCAGGCTCAATTAAAGTCTGTTAATAGTTGTATCCTCGAAAAAATGGAAAGCTCCGTTTCTTTGATTCCCCAGATTGCAGGCTACCTCATTTCTTTGGGAGGGAAACGCTTGCGGCCTCTCCTTACCCTCTCCTCAGCTGAGCTCTGTGGATACCGTGGAACACGACATATTGCTCTAGCGGCTTGTGTAGAATTTATTCATACGGCTACCCTTCTTCATGATGATGTGGTTGATGAAAGCATGCTACGTCGTGGCATGCGCACCGCAAATTCCTTATGGAGTAATAAGGAAAGTGTCCTTGTGGGGGATTTTCTTTTTAGCCGAGCTTTTGAGCTGATGGTAGCCGATGGTTCCTTAGAGATTTTAAACATTTTGTCACATGCCTCCTCTGCCATTTCTGAAGGTGAAATCTTGCAATTAAGTATGAGCCATTCCCTTGAACTTACTCAAGACACCTACCTTAAAATCATTGAAGCAAAAACGGCGCGCCTTTTTTCAGCCGCTACGGAAGTTGGAGCTGTTATTGCAAATGCGCCCGAGCCCCAAAGAAAAGCCCTCGCTCAATTTGGTCTCTCACTTGGAATTGCCTTTCAACTGATGGATGATGTGCTGGACTATACGGCAAACCAAGAACAACTCGGCAAAACTATAGGGGATGATTTCCGTGAGGGAAAGGTAACCCTTCCTATCATTCTTGCTTATCATAAAGGGATAGGAATATCATTTTGGGAAGAGATGATTACGAAAAAAACACGGGATCAGCAGGAACTTCAGCAAGCCCTTTATCTCTTAAATAAATCAAATGCCTTGGCTGAATCCAAAGGAATGGCCGAAACTTTTGTGAAGAATGCCCTTGAATGTCTTGCTAAATTTTCTCCCTCCCCCCTCAAATCAGCCTTAGAAGAGCTGGCTCATTTTTCCCTTTATCGAGAAATGTAGGCAACCATGTTCAAAAAGGAATGGGGCTTTCTCTTTTTCATTTTCCTTTTCGGATTCCAAATAGCTGAGGCTGCTCCTCCTCTACGCCTTGCTGGGTCATCAGCTATTTTTCCCTTTGCCGCCCGCGTTGCTGAATATTTCCATTATAAAACCCAAGAACCAACACCATTAATTGAAGGCCTCGGCACAGGGGCTGGCATTAAGCTTTTTTGTGAAGGAACAAGGGAACTCGATGGTGTGATGGCCTCACGCCCTTTTACAGAAACGGAACGCAAAAAATGTGAACAACAAAACATCGACTTTCAGGAGTTTAAAATTGGACAAGATGGGCTGGTTTTGATCGAAAAGAAGGGAAGCCAGTTTTTTCCCATTAGAATTGAGGATCTAAGAAGCGCCATTGCCGAGAAGGTTTTTGTGAAGGGACAGTGTCTCAAAAACCCTTATATGATATGGAGTCAAATTCAACCCTCTTTTCCTGTGCTTCCTCTTCGCATCTTAGGGCCGGCTCCTGCCTCAGGAACCTATGACGTTCTCCTTGAAAAAATTAAGGGTCCATGTGACTCTCTATTACGCCATGATGGAATTTATATTGAAGCACCAGCCAATGAGAACCTTATTATTCAAAAGGTTTTAACCGCACCCCATACGATAGGCATCATCACCTTCAGCTTCTATGAGCAGAATAAAAATCGTATCCGAGCCCTTTCGGTAAATGGGGTTTTGCCATTCCTTAAAACAATTCAAGATGGGCACTATCCCTTAAGTCGCCCCCTTTATATCTACATAAAGCTTAATGATTTATCTGATCATTTAAACCGCCTTCTCTACATGCGTGAATTTACCTCAAATGACGCCATTGGAAAGTCAGGATACCTTACAGAAAAGGGGCTTATTCCTCTCCCTCAATCAGAGCAACGTAACATTCAGAAAGACCTGGCTCAACTTTTTAAAACCGGGGGGTCCTCATGAGATCTCTTTGGGTTGAAAGATGTGCCAAGGTCTTTTTTTTCCTTTGTGCGGTGGGAACTGTTCTCATTTCAATTGGCATTGTCGTTTCCCTTTTAGGAGAAACTTTCCGTTTTTTTGCGCGCGTTTCTGTTTTTGATTTCCTCTTCGGACTTACATGGGCCCCCCATACTCTACCTTCTGGCGAAGAGGTCGGCTTTGGTGCTATCCCCCTTTTTACAGGAACGCTTTTAATTACTTCCATCGCCATGGCGATTGCCTTGCCCTGTGGTACCTTAATTGCCGTTTATTTATCTGAATATGCTCGCCCCTCTCTACGCCAAGTTTTTAAACCTCTTCTCGAAACCTTGGCGGGCATCCCCACCCTGGTTTATGGTTTCTTTGCCATTACAACCTTGGCTCCTTTTTTCCAGTCTCTTGGAGACACACTCTATATAACACTTTCGAGTGAGAGTGCTTTAATTGCAGGACTTGTCATGGGAATCATGATTCTCCCTTACATGTCATCCCTTTGTGAAGATGCCCTTCATCGTCTTCCACATAGCTTGAGGGAAGGGTCCGTTGGCCTTGGGGCAACGGCCTCGGAAACCATTTTACGCGTTCTTCTTCCTGCAGCATTTCCAAGTCTAATCGCTGCTTTTTTACTCTCTCTTTCACGTGCAATTGGAGAGACCATGATTGTGGTGATGGCAGCAGGGCTTGCTGCAAATCTCACTTTTAATCCTTTGGAAGCTGTTACAACCGTCACGGTTCAAATCGTCAATCTTCTAACAGGAGACCAAGAGTTCGACAACACAAAAACCCTGGCAGCCTTTGGACTTGGATTTGTTTTATTTATTTTGACCTTCTTTTTGAATATACTCGCCCTATATGGAATCAAACGGCATAGGAGGATTTATGGCTAAAAAACATGTCTCTAAAAAAGAGGATACTGAGAAGGTGCATCTTGAAGTTGAAAGCTGGCAGTGGGAAACAAAATCTCCCCGCATGACGTGGAAATACTGGCTTGTCATTGCGATCCTTATTGCCGTAGGAGTTTTGTTTGCCTTTGGTTTTCTCATTGTAGCCACCGTTGTGCTCATTGTAGGAATCATCCTCAATCTTGTGTTTTTCCTCTTTAGAAAGCTTTCATGACATCAAATTTAAGAAAACGGCATCGCCAGGAAAAATGGTTTCAACGCATGGGACTTTTTAGTTTATGTTTAGCCCTTCTTTTTCTTGGAATTATTTTTGGAAAAATCCTTATCACGGGGCTCCCCGCCTTTTTCAAAACAGAAATTGAAGCCAAATCCGCCCCTCAACACCTTTTAAATCCCTATGCTCAGTATGTTGATCAAGGTAAATGGACAGCCGCCTCTGATGCAGTAGATATGTATTATAAGAATGGCTACCCAGGTACTCTGTCTCCACAAGACAGCCAAAGTATAGAAGCTCTTAAATCTCAAAACAAAATTCGTCTTTCATTTAATGGGGCCTTTTTTACCCATTCAGATTCAAGTGCGCCTGAAATGGCTGGCATTTGGGGAGCCCTCCTAGGCTCTCTCCTCACACTTTTAATTACCTTTTTAACGGCGTTTCCTATAGGAATTGGAGCTGCCATTTATTTAGAAGAATTTGCTCCCAAAAATTCTCATATTTATTGGATAGAGGCCACCATAAATAATTTAGCCGCTGTTCCTTCAATCCTTTTTGGTCTTTTAGGTTTACTTGCCTTTATCCATTTTATAGGACTCCCCCGGCCATCCGCCCTTGTTGGAGGTCTTACCCTTGGGTTGATGAGCCTACCTGTCATTGTCGTCACAACACGAGCCTCTCTTTCCGCTGTTCCCTTTGCACTTAAGGAAGCAGCTTTGGGCCTCGGTGCCACGCCGCTTCAAGTCCTTTTCCACCATGTTATCCCTTCAGCTCTTCCAGGAATTACAACCGGCGTTATCTTAAGTCTCGCTCGGGCCCTAGGAGAAACAGCACCTCTTTTGATGATTGGAATGGTGGCCTTTATTGCAACCCCTCCTTCTTCCTTCTTAGATCCCGCAACAGTTTTGCCTGTTCAAATTTTTAATTGGTCGAGAAGTCCTGAAATGGGATTTGTTGAAAATACATCTGGAGCTATTCTTGTTCTCCTTTTAATCTTGGGCCTTCTGAATGGACTTGCACTCTTTATTCGTAAAAAATTTGAGACACACCATGGCTTTTAAAATTGATGTTCAAAATTTAAATCTTTTTTACGGTGAAAAACAGGCTCTTTTCAATGTGAGCTTAGGATTGCCTGCCTCACAAACAACGGCTCTTATTGGCCCTTCCGGATGTGGGAAAAGTTCCTTCCTCCGCTGCCTCAATCGTATGAATGACGTGGTGCCTAACCTTCATCTCGAAGGAAAGGTTTTATTGGATGGCAAAGATATTTATGATCCTTCTGTTGATGTGGTGGATTTAAGATCTCATGTGGGAATGGTGTTTCAAAAGCCTAATCCCTTCCCACGATCCATTTATGAAAATGTTGCCTATGGTCCTCGGATTCATAGACTTTTTAAAGACAAAAGCGCCCTTGATCAGATTGTTGAAAAAAGTCTAACCCGCGCTGGTCTCTGGGATGAAGTCAAAGATCGTCTCCAGCAAGCCGCGACTCGCCTTTCTGGGGGGCAACAACAACGACTTTGCATTGCTCGCGCTATTGCAGTCAACCCCAAGGTAATTCTCATGGATGAGCCTTGTTCTGCCCTTGACCCTATTGCAACGGCAAAAATCGAAGAATTAATTGATGAATTGCGAGAAAAATTTACTCTTGTTATTGTGACTCATAATCTTCAACAAGCCGCACGCATTTCACAGAAAACGGCGTTCTTTCACAGCGGTTATCTTGTGGAAGCTGGTGAAACAGGCGAACTCTTTACAACACCAAAAGATGAACGAACCCAAGGCTATATTACAGGACGATACGGATGATACAGCACATTGTTAAAGCATATGATGAAGAGCTTAAAAAACTTCATGATCTCATCAGGTATATGGGTGAATTAACCCTTTCTCAAATAAATAAGGCTATTCAATCCATCGTGGATCGGGATGCTGAGTTAGCTAGAGAGGTTATTTCCGAGGATCAAAAAATTAACCTCCTTGAAATCAGGGTGGATGAACTAGCCACACGAATCCTCGCCCTTCGTCAACCCGTGGCTTCTGATTTAAGGACAGTCATTGCCTCTCTTAAAATTTCAAACCAAGTGGAAAGAATTGCTGACTATGCCGCCAATATAGCCAAGTTTAGCTTAAACTTGCAAAAATTACCTTCCTTCGAAGAAGTTGAGGGGCTCCCCATCCTTATTGAAATACCAAAGCAAATGATCGAATCAGCCCTTATTGCGTTTGAAAAAGCAGATCTAAATCTTGCGATAAAAGTTTGGCATATGGACTCTGAGGTCGATAAGCTCTATAAAGCCTATCTTCAAAACCTGTTTGCAGCTATGATTGCGGATCCCAAAAATGTGAATCCTTGCACCCAGCTTTTGTTTGCAGCAAAAAACATTGAAAGAATCGGCGATCAATCACAAAATATAGCGGAAGCCGTCTATACAATGATAACAGGAAAACCTTTTCAAGAAAGCGACTTAGCAAAAAATGGTTCTAAAATCTGAATTTTTAAAGACCCTTCAAGATCGCGGGTTTATTTACCAAGGGACAGATCTAGAGGCCCTTGATGCCCTCCTGATCAAAGAGCGCCTTACAGCCTACATTGGGTTTGATGCAACGGCACGTAGTTTTCATGTGGGAAGCTTGATTCAGATTATGGTTCTTTATTGGCTTCAACACACAGGCCACCGCCCCATTGTCTTGATGGGAGGAGGGACAACAAAAATTGGAGATCCAACAGGAAAAGATCAATCACGGCAACTTTTAGATGATCAAGACATTCAAAAAAATATTGAAAGTCTTTCAATGGTTTTCAAACGCGTCCTCTCCTTTGGAAATGGTCCAAAGGAAGCGCTCTTATTAAACAACGCCGACTGGATTGATACCTTAAATTATCCGTCCTTTCTCAGAGAGTATGGCATTCATTTTACTGTTAATCGTATGCTCACTTTTGAAAGCGTTCGCCAGCGCCTTGATCGTGAGTCCCCTATGACCTTCCTTGAATTTAATTATATGATCCTTCAGGGGTATGATTTTCTCGAGCTTAACAAAAAGTATAACTGTAGGCTCCAAATTGGGGGATCAGATCAATGGGGAAATATTATCAATGGGATTGAGCTGGTTCGAAAAGTCACCCACAAAACCGTTTATGGTTTAACTACGCCACTCATTACCACAGCCAGTGGTAGCAAGATGGGGAAAACGGCTCTTGGTGCTATTTGGCTGAACGCAGACATGTTATCTCCTTATGACTACTGGCAATTTTGGCGTAACACGGAAGACGCAGATGTAGGACGTTTCTTGCGCTTTTTCACCCTTCTCCCTCTCGATGAAATCAAGCGCCTCGAAAAACTTCAAGGGGCTGACATTAATGAAGCCAAGAAAATCTTGGCCGATCAGGCCACTACTTTTATTCATGGAGAGGCTGCGGTCAGAGAGGCTCGTGCTACGGCTCAAAAGCTTTTCGAAAGCACACAAGCTTCTCTTGATGATACTTCCCTTCCCACCCTCTTCTTGTCGGAAGAGGAGCTCAAGAAAGGCGTCTCTATCCTTGACCTTTTCTGCCGTCTTAACTTCACAAGCTCCAAAAGAGAGGCCCGGCACCTGATTGAAGGAGGTGGAGCCCGTCTCAATGATGTTTCTATTACAGATGAACTTTTTTTTCTCGATCATAAAATCTTTGAAAAGGAATCAGTTCTTAAACTTTCTGCAGGTAAAAAGAGGCATGGACTTTTAAAGAAAACATAGAGTTTGATTCGTATCCCATATTTCGATATATATATTTTAATGCCGCGTTAATAAGTAACGAGCAACAAAAGGAAATAAAAATGAAAATCTCTTTCTTATTCGTTTTGAGTATTATCTTAGCTTTTAGCCATTCTTCTCACGCTGTTGTCTATAACTGTCCCACAAACGACGCTACGAAATATCAAGTACAATATGCAACGGACATCGTTGGACATGAATTAGATTGTTTTTCTGATCGTGATAATTATAACAGTGTGTACAAAAGCATATGGTTTAGGTGTGAACCGAATGAGTATGATTTACACTTGGGTAAAGACTTTACAAATAAAAAGTGTACAACAACAGATCCGACAAAAAACTGCCTTGTAGCCTGCAACCCAAAACCAAAATTCGTTTGTCCTACGACAAAAGTATCTTGCCCAAAAAATTCAGAAACCGAATATAATTTTTTTGGAATAAAAATTAAGGTAGATACCTACGATATAGCCTATTACACTGTAGGTACACCATCAGGACCTCACCTCAAATGTAATAAAGTTAACAGTAAAAATAAATTAAAGGGCGATTTTGGTTATGCCAGGCCAACAATAAGTTGTCCAGCAAATTGTAAAGTACAGTTGTCTCCTAACTTTAAAACGGTGCTTGGGGTGGAGAGGTGCGAAACAGACGATCCAACTGATGGACGTTGTTATATGACTTGTGTGCCTGAATAAGAAACACTTTAAGAGAAAGCCTCAGAATTCCTTAGCCTGATTTTTTGCTGAAGGCCTTTCTCTGCGGTGGATTGCCTTTCGTGTCCAGGGACGCATCCCCTGATATTCTCGTACTTCTTTAAGTTGCTGGCCTTTATCTTTAATCCAAAGAGCATACCCCCCCGCTTTCCAAATGTCGTACCAATCCAAGGTAAGGCGTGCTTCAGGACAGGCTTTTTGGCTTGGCTCAAAGCGAATCAAAATAGCATCTTTAAGACAGGGTTGATTTTCTTCTACATATGAAATAATCAAGGGAATATGGTGAACAGTGGATCGACATACACCATCTTCACAAGGCATTGTCTTTAATTCTTTTGCCGCTAAAAATTTCTGCCATGTTTCTGCGGTAAATTTTCCTTTTCGCGTTGAGCTCAGATAAAGAATATTGTTTTCATAAAGACCAACCACTTTTCCTTGCCCATCGATGAGAATTTGAGGAAGCTCCCCAAAAAAACTCATCAAACACCCAACGCTGATGGGAATGAATCCCCAGCTTCTCCAAGGTTGTTGCCACAAACAAAGCCAAAAACCTCCAACGACAGTCAAAACAAAAGCTATCAAAGGGGGATGGGCCACCCAAATATGACTCCCAGGCCAAGAAGCAACAATTTCTGCAATTTTAAGAAGGAGGATAAGGGATTTTTCAAAAACCCAAAGGGGTAATTCTCCCAAACCAAGAGGCGTGAGAAGGCACGTCAAAAGAGCTGACGGCATAATCACAAGACTTGTCAGGGGAACAGCGACAAGGTTGGCTTCAATCGCGTGAAGACTAAAGCGGTGAAACAAATAAATGGTAAAGGGAAGGGTAGCGAGGGTCGCTAAAAGAGATGTAAAACTTAAGCCCGCACAATAGACTATTTTTTTTCGAATCATTCCTCCGTGAACCATCCAACTTCCAAGAGGATTCCCCCATGTTTCATAGCCCGCTATCAGAGCCACAACCGCCGCAAAGGAAAGCTGGAAGCTGGGTCCTAAAAGAGATTCGGGCATCAAAAGCAACACAAGAAAAGCCGCAAGCGCTACACTCCTCATAGAGAGAGCCGTTCTATTGATGCAAATGGCTCCCATGACAAGAGTAATCATAATAAAGGCCCGTTGGGCAGGGATACCAAATCCTGATAAGACCAAATACAAAAATGTCATACAAATAGTGCCAATTGCTGCTAATTTCTTGCTATTAAAAGCAAGGCAAAGGGGAGGAATCAGTGCAATGCACCGTCTAAAGAGCATAAAGACAACTCCCGCAATAATAGTAAGATGAAGACCAGATATAGCAAGAATATGAGCCAAGCCAGAATTAATAAAGTCTTCTCTTATTTTTTCTGGAATAGACGCCTTATCTCCAGTGATAAGAGCAGCAGCTACAGCCCCTAAGGGAGGAGACATATGCTCAAGTAAATAAGCCGTGATTTCTTCACGTTTCCTTTCGATAAATGTCGACCAAAAAGAATTATCTTGAATCACTTCAGGGGGAGATAAAGCAAAACCAGTTGCACCAAGACCATTAAAATATGCTTGTCGTCGGAAATCAAAACCTTCGGGAAGAGAAGGATCGGTAATCGACATTAACTTTGATCGTATTCGAATGACTTGACCAGGCCACAAACGCTCTCGCTTTCCCTTCAAACTCAAACGAACCTTTTGAGGAAGCGTCTCAAGGGTATCTGCTTTTAAATTCGTCAACGTAATGCGCTGATAATAGCTTCCCTTCAAGGTCGGTTTAAGTTCAATTTGCGTTACGTCTCCTTCAATAACCATAGGAGGTAAAGAATAATGAAGCATTTTTGTATCTAAAAAATGAGTGCGAAAAAGAGCTATAGAAAAACCAAAAATAACTAAAGCAAAGGCAAATATCAAAAGCTTTAAAATTTGTAGCCGCACAAAAACAAGAGAACCTAAAAAAAGAGCAATCCCAGCAATTCCCCACCATATAGGCGGTTCTTCGGCTAGCGAAAAGTAAAAAGAAATACCGCCCCCAAAAAAGACTGGAACCCACAAGGGCCAACGATGCAAATCTCCATAAAGGGAAGAGCTTATATAATTTTGAATATTCATTTAGAATGAATTCTTTTTTTCTTTTTATCAAAAGATATTATATGAATTTATTCAAGAAAAAATTGGGGCTTTCCCGCTTGAATATGATTTTCCTTACCATTTATATCAAGATAAGATACAAAAGAATGAAACTCGGAAATCCAAGGACACGTATATGTCAGTTATTGTTCGCTTTGCACCTTCTCCTACGGGATACTTGCACATAGGCAGCGCTCGGACGGCCCTTTTTAATTGGCTTTATGCCCGTCACCATCAAGGAAAGATGTTGTTGCGAATTGAAGATACGGATCGCGCGCGTTCAACACGAGAGGCTGTGGATGCCATCTATAAGGGACTGGAATGGTTAGGAATTGATTGGGATGAAACCCCTGTTCACCAATTTGAGCGAATGCAGCGCCATGTAGAGGTAGCTCAAGAACTTCTCGCTATTGGAATGGCTTACCCTTGCTATTGTACACCTGAAGAGCTTGATGAAATGCGCAAGGAAGCTCGAGCCAAAGGACAACCTATTCGTTATGACAGTAGGTGGAGGGATCGTTCTCCGGATGAAGCGCCCCCAGGCGCTCAACCCGTTATTCGCTTTAAAGCACCCCAAAAAGGCAACACAGTGATTCATGATCTTGTGCAAGGAGAGGTCCACGTTTCCAATTATCAACTGGACGATATGATCATTTTAAGGGCGGATGGCACGCCCACCTATAATCTTTCTGTTGTCGTAGATGACCATGATATGGGCATCACCCATATCATCCGAGGGGATGACCATCTCACAAACACTTTCCGTCAATTCCAAGTTTATCAAGCCATGGGCTGGAAAATACCTCATTTTGCCCATATCCCCCTCATCCACGGTCAAGATGGTGCAAAACTTTCAAAGCGACATGGGGCTCTTGGCATTGAGGCTTATAGAGACATGGGATATCTTCCTGAGGCTTTACGCAATTATCTTCTTCGTCTGGGATGGAGTCATGGAAACCATGAAATTATTTCAACAAAAGAAGCTATCGAATGGTTTGATTTGGATCATGTAGGCAAGTCCCCTGCTCGATTTGATTTTATCAAATTAGCAAACCTTAATGGCCACTATATTCGCGAAATGAAGAATGACGACTTGCTCAACCTCCTGATCCCCTTCATGGAGAAAAAAAGGCTGACCCTTAACCCAGAAGCTCTTGACCTTTTGAAACGAGGCATGAATGGCTTAAAGCAAAGAGCAAAAACATTGGTAGAATTAGCAGATAACGCCCTTTTTTATGTGACCATACCAAATCTTGATGAAGGAGCTCAAAAGATTTTAGATATAGAGGGTCTTGAGCTTTTAAAACTTATGGAAGGATATCTCAGCTCATTTCCTGAAACGCGGTGGACTGAAAAAAACCTTGAAGACTATGCCCGCAAAATCGCAGAAGAAAAGAATTTAAAGCTTGGAAAACTTGTTCAACCTTTAAGGGCTGTCTTAACAGGGAAAACCGTATCCCCAAGTGTTTTTGAGATTCTCCATATCTTAGGAAAGGATAAGAGCTTGAAGAGACTCCAAAAATATATTTCTTCAAACATAAATTGATTCTTAATATACTGAAAGGTACCATGGAGTTGAAAGGGAAATCTCAGGCCATGACAGAGCGTTTTTTGGATGAAAATTACGAACTCGCTCATTTAGAGGTTACTCCTGGTGAGCCAGGAGGGTCTCAATCTGTTGATCTGCCTGTTCTCCATGGAACAATGGGGCCATCTGTTTTAGATATCCGTAAACTTTATGCTGAAACTGGTTATTTTACTTATGATCCCGGTTATACGTCTACGGCTAGTTGTGCCTCAAACATTACCTTTATTGATGGGGAAAAAGGAATCCTACTGCACCGCGGTTATCCCATCGAAGAGCTCGCAGAAAAAAGCACTTTTTTAGAGGTGGCCTATCTTTTAATGGAAGGAAATCTGCCTCGGAAAAAAGATTTTGAAAGCTTTGTTGAAAGCATCACACTCCATACAATGGTCAATGAACAATTGCACAATTTTTTTCAAGGATTTCGTCGCGATGCCCATCCCATGGCAATTATGGTGGGAGTCGTTGGGGCTTTATCCGCCTTTTACCATGATAGCCTTGATATTCACGATCCCAAACAACGCCTTATCGCTTCACATCGCCTTATAGCAAAAATGCCTACCTTAGCAGCCATGGCTTATAAATATTCCATGGGGCAACCCTTTATATATCCTCGAAATGACTTAGGTTATGCAGAAAATTTTATCCATATGCTATTTGCAACACCTGCTGCCCCTTATAAGGTAAATCCTGTTATAGGAAACGCCTTAGATAAAATCCTCATCCTCCATGCTGATCATGAACAAAATCCGTCTACCTCAACAGTTCGCTTGGCCGGATCTAGTGGAGCAAATCCCTTTGCATGTGTCGCTGCTGGAATTGCGTGTCTTTGGGGCCCCATCCATGGTGGAGCTAATGAAGCCGTCATTAACATGTTGAAAGAAATTGGTCACAAGGACCGTATCCTAGAGTATATTAAACGGGCAAGGGATAAAAACGACCCCTTTCGTCTCATGGGTTTTGGACATCGGGTTTACAAACATTATGATCCGAGAGCCGCTGTTCTTAGAAAAACATGTCAGGCCGTTTTAGATGAGCTGGGCAACCATGATGATCCCCTTTTAAAATTAGCAAAAGAACTTGAAAAAATTGCTCTGGAAGATCCTTACTTTATTGAGAAGAAACTCTATCCTAATGTCGATTTTTATTCAGGAATTATCTTAAAGGCCATAGGAATTCCAACCTCAATGTTTACGGTTTTATTTGCTGTTGCCCGCACCGTTGGTTGGATTGCGCAATGGATGGAAATGCTTGAAGACCCTTCTCAAAAAATTGGGCGCCCTCGGCAGCTTTATACGGGCTCAACTTTGCGCCATTTTTCTCCGCTATCTCAAAGGAAAGATTAGATGGTCGTGCGTCCTCCTGAAACAAAATCCTCTAAAAAATTCAAATTTTCTCCTCGATTGCTTCTTCGTCAAGTTGCCAATGACAATTACCCTCCAAAAAAATATTATCTCGCCTGGATTCTCATTGGAGTTGGTTTGTTATTTATTACGCTATCTTTGTTTTTGATTGGATAGACAAGGAGTCATTGTGATAAATGAAACTGTTCCCTGTTTCTTCAGATGACAAGAAAGCCTTTCCTTCCTGCACATCTGAGAAACAAAGCTCTTGCTCTAAAAGCTTAGCGTAACTTTACGCAGCTGCCTTTTTATGACCTTTGGGATGAGTTCCAAGGCCAATGTCTTTTGCAATGCTACTGCGACGCTTTGCGTAATTTGGAGCCACCATTGGATAATTAGTTGGCAAATTCCAACGCTCACGATATTGCTCAGGGGTCATATTATAAGCTGTCTTTAAATGGCGTTTTAACATTTTTAATTTACGGCCATCTTCAAGGCAGATGATATAATCGGGATGAATAGAATTCTCGACAGCAACCGCTGGCTCTGAACGTGAGGTAAGTAAATAGGATTTCCCCGAAGAAAGAGCGCCCAGACTTCGATGAATCATTTGAACAAGAGCCGGGATTTCAGATGATTCCATAGGGTTTCTTGAAACATAAGCTGCAACAACTTCGGTAACTAGTGATGTTAGATCTAAAGATTCCGTTCTTTCAGTCATTTTTTTAGTCCTCTTTTGTACTTAAGACTCTATATTACACGTTGACCAATCGATCAAGTACTTTGTTTTAAAACATAAAAATTACTCGAAAACTCTAGCTTTCTCTAGACATAGAAGAGCTACATTTTAAATTCTATCTGCATTATTATGTTATTTATTTCATGTAAAATGGTACAAATCGAAGCTGTTATTTACATATTCTTATCACATATGTGACTCCTCTCAAGCACACCTTGAATATCTTTACTCCTTATCGAGGTTCAGTTAACTTGAGCTGAGTCCAATCCCCCTGTAAAATTAGGACAATATAGATTAATCCGGCCAGCAATCTGTAAAAATGAGAGTTTTTATTGTTCTTGCTCCCTTGATGCGTGATCAGATTATTTGGCGGGATGAGGTCATATTTTAAATCTTATGAAAACTTGTCAGGTTAAGAAACAATACCTTAAATTTCTGCCCATGTTTCCCCTACATTTGCTTCTACAACCAAGGGAACAGACAAAGAAGCAATAGACTGCATTACATTGATGATGAGGGCCTCTGCCTTCTTTAAATCGCTCTCTGCAATCTCAAAGATCAGCTCGTCATGAACTTGCAGTAACATGTGGGCCTCAAGGTGTTTTTCTTTTAAAAGGCGATAAAGTTTGATCATAGCTTTTTTGATGATATCGGCATTTCCTCCTTGAAGAGGAGCATTGATCGCTTGTCGCTCAGCAAAGGATCGGCGATTTGGATCCCTTGAGTGAATATCAGGTATATAACACCGACGCCCTAAAAGGGTTGTAACATATCCTTTTTCTCGTGCTTCCTGCTTAACACGTTCCACATAATCCTGAATACCAGGATAGCATTTAAAATACGTTTGGATGTATTCAGCAGCATTTTCCTTACTTATCCCAAGCTGCCGCGCAAGACCAAAGGGGCTTATCCCATAAACAATTCCAAAGTTTATAGCTTTTGCGCGCTGTCTTAATTCAGGAGTAACTTCACTTAAAGACACACCAAACACGTGAGAGGCTGTTTCCGCATGGATATCCTTTCCTTCTTTAAATGCTTTTTGTAACTCTGGAAGGTTTGCCATATGCGCCAAAAGACGAAGTTCAATTTGAGAATAATCAACGGAAAGAAGCTTCTTTCCAGGGGCTGCTAGAAAAGCTGATCGAATCTTTTTTCCCTCTTCTGTTCGAATGGGAATGTTCTGAAGATTGGGCTCGGAAGATGCCAACCGACCTGTTGAGGTGGCTGTCATCGCATATGAGGTATGGACACGCCCTGTTTTCCCATTAATCTGCTGAGCTAAGGTATCCGTATAGGTGCTTTTAAGCTTCGAAAGCTGGCGCCACTCTAAAAGGGAGTCTGCAATAGAATACCCCCCTTCCGAAAGACTTTCTAAAACATCAGCCGCCGTGCCATAGGCACCAGTTTTTCCTTTTTTTCCACCGGGAAGTTTCAACTTTTCAAATAAAATTTCCCCTAACTGCTTTGGTGAAGAGACATTAAATGGCACTCCTACCTCAGCTTGAATTTTTTTCTCAATCTCATGGAGACGTTTTTCAAGGTCTTGGCTTAACTTCCTTAAAACCAGAGGATCCACTTTAACTCCTCGGCATTCCATATCCACAAGGACAGGAATGAGAGGACGTTCCAAAGTTTCATAAACGGTACACTGATGTTCATCAAATAGCCGCGGCTTTAAAAAAGAATAAAGCTGATAAGTAACATCCGCGTCCTCTGCAGCATAGGTGAGGGCTTTTTCTAAAGGCACCTTATCAAAGGTAACCTGGCTCCGCCCGGCTCCGACAACATCTTGAAATTTAATGGTTTCGTGGCCAAGATAGAGCTTTGCTAATTCATCCATCCCATGGCCATGTTGAGCCCCTTCAAGGACATAAGACATAACCATCGTGTCATCGAGGGGAGCAATCTCACAATCATATTTTTTAAGAACAAGCGCATCATACTTAATGTTCTGCCCAATCTTCAAAATCCCGCGATCTTCTAGAACCGGTTTTAAAAGAGCTAGGGCTTCTTTGAAAGGAATTTGCTGAGGATCTTTCCCGGGCGTCAAAAGATCAGCAGGTTCGCCTTTATGTTTTAAGGGCACATAACAGCCTTGAGATGGTGAGGTTGAAAGGGAAAAACCAACCAATTCCGCCTCCATTGCATCAAGAGATGTGGTTTCCGTATCAAAGGCCACATATCCGCATGAACGTATCTTTTCCAGCCATTTTCTTAAGCTTTCTAAATCTTGAACCAACTCATACTGCTTTTTCTTAGAGATAGACGGCAGACTTTCCTTTTCGAGTCGGTTTAGAAGAGCATTAAAATTTTGCTCACGTAAAAACGCAAAAGCTTTGTCTTGCTTAAATGGCTTTACGGCAAAAGCTTCAAGCGGTTGCGCATCGGGCACATCATCCTTAAGAGTAACGAGTTGTTTTGAAATACGCGCGTCTTCTGCATGAACCAGGAGCGCTTCACGCCGTTTAGGCTGCTTAATTTCATTTGCCTTTTCCAAAAGGTTTTCTAAATTTCCATAGGTTTGAATCAACTCTGCTGCCGTTTTAATACCAATTCCAGGAACTCCTGGCACATTATCCGTTGGATCTCCGGCAAGGGCTTGCACATCAATCACTTGATTCGGCGGAACGCCAAATTTCTCTCGAACTTCTTCCGCCCCAATAAGGCGATTTTTTATGGGGTCTAGCATGTGAACTGACTTATTTACCAACTGCATCAAATCCTTATCTGAAGACACAATGGTGACGTCTCCAGGCTGTGAGTGGGCATAGGTAGCTATCAAGTCATCTGCTTCATACCCTTCCTTTTCAACATAAGGAACGTCAAAGGCCTTACACGCCTCGCGGATTAAAGAAAATTGAGGGATCAACTCAGGTGGTGTTTCTTGACGATTTGCCTTATATGCAGGATAAATTTTATTACGATAATTTTCGCGCGCGGCATCAAAAATTACAACCAAATAATCGGGGTTCTTTTCCTTTAAAAGCTTAATCAACATATTGGTAAAGCCTAGGACAGCTCCAATAGGAGTCCCATCGGGTCTGGTTAGTGGAGGTAGAGCGTGAAAAGCTCTAAAAATATACCCTGACCCATCAACGAGATAGATCTGAGCAGTCTTTTTGGACATGAATTTAAAAACCCTTATAAAAAGAATGGGAAAGTTGTTATTTTACTTTCCTCTCAGGACGTTGAGTTGTTCGCGCAAATCTTTTCCAGCCTTAAAGAAAGGGACATATTTTCCTTCAACTTTCACTTTTTCTCCCGTTCTTGGATTTCTCCCCATACGCCTTTCGCGATACCGCACAGAAAAAGCTCCAAACCCTCTAAGTTCAACACGATACCCTTTGCCTAATGCATTGCTTATCTCGTTAAAAATTGTATCAATAGCTTTTTCAACTTGCCTTAAAGGCATCGCTGGAAATGTTTGATTGAGTCGATAGACTAATTCTGATTTCGTCATATTTTCCTCATTGTTCCTTTCAATGTAAAATTATATCCCTTTCAGGGGTCCTTAACAAGAAAAACTCTTTTCATACAGTCAATCCTCCCTTAAAGTTACAAAATCGTATTGGAAGTTTTTTCACTCAAAAATGGCTTTAGAATGATATCAGTTTCTCTTCTAAAATTACCCCACGGAGAAGGCCTGCCCCTTCCAACTTATGCGACAGCCCAAAGTGCCGGGGTTGATTTAATGGCGGCCATTTCTGAGCCTTTTCACATTGAACCCTTTGAGAGAAAACTCATTCCAACGGGCTTTTCTCTTGCACTTCCTCAAGGATATGAAGCGCAAATCAGACCGCGCTCTGGGCTTGCTTTAAAGCATGGACTGAGCGTTTTAAATTCTCCGGGAACTATTGATGCTGATTATCGCGGTGAAATTAAGGTTCTCCTTATAAACCTAAGCAACGAAACCTATCTTATTGAGAGGGGCCAGCGAATTGCTCAACTCATTTTAATGCCTGTTTCAAGATTCTATTGGAAAGAGATTGATCAACATCATGATATAGAACACAATGACCGCCAAGGGGGTTTTGGCTCAACAGGAATATACGCACGATGAAATTTTTTCTTTTTTTTCTTCTTAGCCTCATGACCACCACGCTTGCCTATGGAGAGGAAAGTCCATCGGTTCCTCGCTTTGTTTCTTTAAAACCAAATGAAGTTAACGCAAGGGTAGGGCCCGGTCCTAATTATCCTGTCGAGTGGGTTTACCTAAAAGCCGGCCTCCCTGTGGAAGTTATTGTTGAGTTTGATACTTGGCGTAAAATCCGTGATATCGATAAAGCCGAGGGCTGGGTTCATCAAAGCATGTTAAGCTCAAAAAGACACGCTATCGTTCAAAACCCTGAAGTCCTGATGTATGATGCCAAAAGTAAACAGAGCGCCCCCTTAGTGCGACTCCAGAAAGGCGTCATTCTTGGCCTTATTAAATGCCAAGATACATGGTGCCAGACCCAGATCTATGATTTTAGGGGTTGGGTTGAAAGATCTGCTCTTTGGGGAGTTTACCCCAATGAAAGCATAAAATAAGCTAATTCATATTTGTGGAATATGATTTTAAGTAATTCTTTGAAAGACATTCTGCAATTTGAACTGCATTCAGTGCAGCTCCTTTCCGCAAGTTATCGCTGACAAGCCAAAACAACAATCCATTTTCTACGTTTTTATCGCTGCGTATTCGGCTAATAAAGACATTATCTTCTCCAACTATTTCCGCCGGCGTCACATATCCTTCTTTCTGACGAGAATCCACAATAGACAGGCCTGAAAAGCCTCTCCAAAGCGCCCGAGCTTCGCCTACTGATAAGGGTTTTTGAAGTTCAACAGCCACAGCCATCGAGTGGCCAATAAACACAGGAACACGGACACAGGTAATGGAAACTCCAACATTTGTGCTCAAGATCTTTTGGACTTCATTTGAGACCTTTGCTTCCTCAAAGGTTGTTCCGTCCGGCAAAAAAATATCAACTTGAGGAATGACGTTAAAGGCAATTTGTTTGGGTAACTCTTCCCGAACAAGAGGTTGATTCATGTAAATAGCCCGTGTTTGACTAAAAAGTTCATCCATTGCGGCACGTCCAGCCCCAGAAACAGATTGATAGGTTGAAACAACCACCCGTTTGAGCCCCGCTTCATCCATCAAAGGCTTTAAAGCCATGGTTAAAGGAAGAGCCACACAATTCGGATTTGCGATAATGTTACACTTGCCATATTCCTGAAGAGCTTGGGGGTTTACTTCGGGAACGACTAAAGGAACCTCTGATTCCTGACGAAATTGTGAAGAATTATCAATAACAATGCACCCCGCTTCCGCAGCCATAGGAGCAAATTCCTTCGATACCAGCGTCCCCGCAGCAAAAAAAACGAAATCAAACCCTTTAAAATCAAATTCTGTTAGAGGAAGAACATCTAAGACTTGATCTTCTCCAAATGAAACCCGTTGGCCTCTTGAGGTTGTAGAAGCCACCGCTTGAATTTTATCAATGGGAAAATTCCTTTCAGCAAGAATGGTTAATATTTCCTGCCCTACATTTCCCGTGGCCCCAATGACCGCAACCCGATAGCTCATTTTGTTCTCCCTATATACGAATTAAATTCGAACCCCATGCGAATCCACCTGCAAAGGCCTCACAAAGAATAAGGTCCCCTTTTCGAATTCTCCCATCTCTTATGGCCTGATCAAGAGCTAAGGGAATAGACGCCGCCGATGTGTTTGCTTGATCGGCCCCGGTGTGAATCACCTTTTCATCAGGAAGGCCTAATTTCTTTGCCGTAGCATCGATAATCCGCTTATTGGCTTGATGGGGAACGAGCCAATCCAACTCTTCTTTTTTGATACTGTATTTTTTCAAAATCTCCTCAACCGCTTCCTCTAACTTATGAATGGCGTGACGAAACACCTCTTGACCATTCATATGAATGGTGCCTACCGTTTGAGTCGTGCTTGGACCACCTGTAACATATAAGTCATCATACCCACACCCATCGGTGCGGAGAAAACTTCCAATAATACCCTTATCCGTATTGGATTCAGCCCCTAGAACAACTGCTCCCGCTCCATCCCCAAACAGAACGGCAGTCCGACGATCCTTCCAATCTAGAATACGGCTCATCGTTTCAGCTCCGATCACGAGTGCTGTTGTTGCCATACCTTGCTTAAGGTAAGCGTCAGCAGTTGCAAGCGCAAAAATAAATCCACTGCATACCGCCGCCTGATCAAAAGCAAAGCCCTTTGTATTGCCCAGCCCTGCTTGAATTCGCGTAGCGGTTGCAGGAAATGTATGATCGGGTGTGGAAGTCGCCAAAATAATCATGTCTAAATCTTGAGGATCAACGCCCGCCATCTCCAAGGCATTTTTAGAGGCCTTCACAGCCATATCAGACGTAAATTCGTCAGGAGCAGCAATATAGCGTGCACAAATCCCGGTCCGCTCAACAATCCATTCATGAGAAGTGTCTAGATGCTCAGAAAGCTCAAAATTTGTGAGTCGTTTTTTTGGAAGATAACTTCCCGTTCCCAGGATAATAGACCGTTTCATATATGCACGACCTTTTCGTGGGAATCTTTTATTGAAAACTCTTTTCGGAGATGTTCATTAATTTGAGAATTAATCATATCCACAGCAAGGTCAATGGCATGAGCAAATCCATAAGCATCCGTCCCTCCGTGGCTTTTAATAGCTACCCCATTCAGCCCAATCCAGATTCCCCCATTATAACGTCTATAATCAAGGCGCATGCGTAGCTTGTTTAGCATTGGTCTTGCAATCCAATATCCAAGGGTAGCCAAAGCCGAGCTCTTAAAAGCTTCTTGCATAGAGTAAAGAGCAAGCTGCATCACGCCTTCACCAGCTTTAAGGACAACATTTCCAGTAAAACCATCCATGACGACGACATCCACTGTTCCCCGCATAATATCATCGCCTTCGATATAACCATAAAAGGCGTCCCTAATCGAAGAGGACCGAATGAGCTCTGCTGCTTCTTTTATAAGGGTACTTCCTTTAATATCTTCTGAGCCCACATTCATGAGACCAACCTTGGGTTTTGGAAGATGAAGCACGTAACGTGCGAACATTTCCCCCATAATAGCAAACTGCTTTAGGTTTTCAGAGCTACACTCAATGTTCGCCCCTAGATCCAATAAAACAACCTCTCCCTTTAAGCTTGGCGCTAAGCTTGCAAGCGCGGGACGATCAATTCCAGGCATCGTCTTCAAAAGTATTTTTGCAAGAGCCATGTAAGCTCCTGTATTTCCTGCTGACACAACCCCATCAGCACGCCCCTCAGCAACTGCTAAAATTGCTTGTCGCATGCTTGAATCAGGCAACCCTCTTAAAGCAGCGCTTGGTTTTGTTTCAGGCGTGATAATATCCTTACAATGAATAAAAGTAGCCTTGTCTCTTAAAGCCTTTTCTGAAAATAAAATAGGTTTTACCCGATCTTCATCTCCATAGAGAAGAAAATTGACGAAAGGGTATCGTTGTGCAGCAATAACAAGCCCCTGAATAATAACTTCAGGAGCTCTATCTCCACCCATTGTATCAATTGATATTGTAAAACTCACTTAAGTCTCTCCAATAATGGAAGATGCATTAAGCTTTAGGCGGAGTTGTTTCTTCAATCGCCTGACCTAAAACTTGACGCCCTTTATAATGACTACAAGAAGGACAAAGGTGATGAGGAAGCTTCCGCGCCCCGCAATTCGAACACTCCACGCTAGCTACTGGTTTAAGAGCGTGATGGGCTCGACGCATATTCTGGCGTGAAGGTGACGTTTTTTTCTTAGGAACTGCCATTATTACTACCTATCGTTCTCACAATGTTAGACTGCTTATTTAGCTTAAAAAAAAGATAACAGCAAGTATTTCCTATCCATAAGAAATATGATAGGCTTTTGATATAAAGAGACAAGGGAGAATTCACTATGATAAAATGCTTTTTTTGGGTTCTCATTTTTGCCTCCATTGGTAGTTTTGACAAAGCTTTTTCAGCATCAACTGCTTCAAGCTCAAAAACATCATCGACTCAAACAGAACCGTCTGTCCCCTTTTCTTCAACTTATATAAAAAAATTAGCTGGCGTGTCGAATAGTATGAATGGAAATAACAGACTAAATTGTTCTTTTCTTCTGAAGAAAACTTGGGCCTATCCAAATGCCCTTGTAACGCCCTTTTGTTACAACGCAGAAACAAGTTGTGTAGGACTTCAGCTTTTTACAACTTATATGCAAAACGCCAAAGGCAGTGATCTAAGCGATATGAAGGCAACTTATCCCTACATCAGGGCTAACGTGCTCATGAATTTATATGCTTGTGCTGAAGCTCTACAAGCAACCTTAACAAATAATAAGGTGGTCCTGCCTTCTTTTGGATATTATACCTATCCACGTTCGACAACAGGGCAACCTTGAACTGAAATTTCTAAAATGCTCTCAAATTTTCCACGCCATTTGATAAGCTTCATATTGACGTCCTACAAGAGGTAAAATTCCATGAAACAGGGCGTCTTGTGAATTTTCTGGTTTTAATTCAACAACATATGGCCATTTCCCCTCTTCTTTTGTGGAGCGGTAAATTTCTGGAGTTAATTTCATGATAAGAAAACCCGCGCCTTTCCGTTTCCCAAATTCAACCAGCTTCTCATACAACCCACGGTAAAATTGATGACTAAAGTCGTCATTAAAAGCGCCTTTTTCTTCCGATTTTCGAGAAAAAATGTAGGGACACTCCCAAATATTCCTCTGGAAAGGAGTGTCTGTCACAAGTATTCTGATATCTTCTTGAATGTTACTTAGATCTTTTTTTATAAGGATTGCCCCGCCAACAACATTTTCTTTCATACCTTCTACAAGAATGTAACTTATATCCTTCGTCTCTGAAAGAATTGAAGGATCTATATACGTCATCATTAAACGCAAGCCATTACTTTTATATTTATCCTCATCCGACTCAATAATATCAAATTTAAGCATAAGCTCTCCTTTCTGCCATTCACTATATCTGCTCAACAAAAAGCCTATTAAGGAAGACGAACAATTAGATTTGATACTTGCTCCCTGTATAATAAGCCTTTTTAGGTTCTCTATATTTGTTATTATCCTGACGGCTTAAAGCCATTCTTATTGAAATATTACTTATGAGAAAACCGATTTTTCGCCATATTTTTCTCATTTAGGTTAATCTTTTTTGATATTTTGTATACAAGAAAATTTGAAAAGGCTAGCTTTTTTTGGTGAATTTAATTTTAGGCTTATCAAAAATATCATTTTATACTAAGATCCAATAAATTTAACTTAAGTGTAGGGTTTTATGACATCAGCTTTAAAAGAAAAAATCATTGAACGTATGGAAGCAAAAAACCTTTCCATCGCAGAGTTGGAAAGGCGTGCGGGGTTGAGCATACACTCTGTCAGAAATATTCTAAAGGGCCGAATAAAAAAACCAAGCGCTCAATCTCTTCAAGCAATTGCTGAAGCTTTAGAGTGTTCAATTATTGATTTAATGAATTCCGCTCCAACCAGAAGCGATGGTTACTCGCCAGAATTTCAAACACGTCTTCGAAAGCGTTCTCGCCTAGACTATCCAGATCTCATGGTCGATTGCGCAAAAAAAACCCTGTCTTTAATTGAAGAAAGAAGCCTTAAGGTTTCTGTTGATGAGTATTTAGAAGCTTTAAAAAAGGTTTACTTTTATTCCTCACGTGAAGAACCACGAAAGTTTGATACACGGTTTGCTGAATGGCTCATTGAAAGTCAATTTGATGACTATAAAGCTACCCCAAAGTAAAAAAGCTATCTCAAAGAAGAGCTTTTCCTAAGGTTTCTAAATGAGTTTTTAAGTCTCTGTCTTTTATAATTTCGATCTGTTTTTGTAACCACGCCTCATCTTCTTTAGATATAATCTTTATCCTTTTAGGCTTAAGAGATTCCTTTTTAAGACTCAGGCCATGGGTGAATCTGAGCTTTGTAAGAGCTTTATACCCAAAAAAGGTATTCACCCTCTCTAAAATCAAGTCCTGAGCATATTGCATAAAAAGGGAGCCAGAAGACGTCACTGTCAAATGAAGGGTTCCTTCCACTCTCTTTCCCTTAGGAAATGTTATTTTTTCAGCAAAAGAAACTTGTGAAAGTTGCTCCCCCACAATCTGAGGCCAGTGGCTGAGAATTTTACCTTCCATCAAACCGCGTGCCTTGAAGACAGGCTTTACAACTGTTTGCGTAAAAAGGCCTAGGCGAGTAGGGCCAAACTTGTTAATGTATTTCATAGAATTAAGGATATAAACTTTCCATAGATTTGAAAAGTGTTCTCAGAAAAACTCCTCAAATGGTATGATCTCTTCAAACGAAACCTTCCGTGGCGCACAGAAAGGAAAAACCCTTACTTTGTCTGGTTAAGTGAAATCATGCTGCAACAAACAACCGTTGCAACGGTCATCCCTTATTTTGGACGATTCATTCTAAAATGGCCTGAACTTAAAGACATTGCAAAAGCATCACTTGATGAGGTTCTTGTTGAATGGCAAGGCCTTGGGTATTATTCCCGTGCGCGTAATCTTCATCAATGCGCCCAACTCTTAGCAAACGCCTTTCCTCAAAGTGAAGAAGAGCTGAGAATTCTCCCTGGAATTGGGCCTTACACAGCTGCAGCCATTGCTTCCATTGCTTTTGATAAAAAAGCCGCCGCTGTTGACGGCAATGTCATACGCGTTTTAAGCCGATATTATGCCCTTCAATTGCCTATGCCTCGAAAGGAAGTTCATCAAAGACTCAAAAAACTTCTTCCAAATAAACGGTGTGGTGACTTTACAGAGGCTTTAATGGAGCTAGGCGCCCTTGTCTGTCGTCCTAAAATTCCTTTATGTGAAGAGTGCCCCTTTTTAGAAACCTGCAAAGCTTATAAGTTAAAAAATGTCGAATCTTTTCCCCTTAAGCATCTCAAGGAAAAGATGCCCACGCGCTATACAACAGCTTTTATCATTTGCCGCCAAGATGGAGCGCTCTGGCTCAGGAAGCGCCCTTCTAAAGGACTTCTCGGGGGAATGATGGAGGTTCCAACGACTCCCTGGATAGAAGTAAAAAACGCAAAGCAAAAAACTTGTGTGAAACATACCTTTACCCACTTTCACCTCGAAGCGACCCTTTGTTATAGAGATAAACCTCCCGATAGAGATGGTCTATGGGTTCATCCCCATGATTTTAAAAAGTACGCGCTCCCAACAGTCATGAAAAAAATTATAAAGGCGGGTTTAAAAGAATTTGAATCGGTGCAAAACTCCTTCGATGATGCGGTGTAATGCCATAAACCTTCAAAGCTTCTTGGTGGTAAGCCGTTCCATACCCCGCATTCTTCTCCCATCCATAGTAAGGGTAGTCCTCTGCTAAGGCTTCCATCTCCTGATCTCGGGTTACTTTTGCTAAAATGGAAGCCGCGGCAATAGAAAGGCTCTTGTTATCTCCTTCAATAATAGGGTGGGCCTCAATTCCATCAAAAGTTGGGATAAATTTTCCATCAACCAATAAGGTTTGGGGAACAAGAGACAAATTATCAACAGCTCTTCTCATTGCGAGAAACGTTGCTTGTAAAATATTGTGCTGATCAATCTCATTCACCGAAGCTCTTCCTATTCCAAAGAGAAAATTCTCAAGCTCTTTCAAAGCCTTAAAAATGTGCATTCTTTTTATTTTAGAAAGTTTTTTTGAATCTTGAATTGATATCTCTAGTTCATGAGGCGGGGGTTTTAAAAAAAGGGCAGCCGCTGCCACAACTGGGCCTGCCCAAGGCCCTCTTCCTGCTTCATCAACTCCTGCTACGAGACCTTGAAATCGTGATTCAATCTGGAAGGTTGGCACGGTGAGAGTTTTCCTTTTTAATTTTTTTATAGTAGCGTTGAAAGAAGTTAAATTCTCGACCGTACAGAAGATTTAAAAGATTGGACAAACTAATGGTCCGTCTTGGCGCCAAATCATGGAGTCTTTTTGCTACAGCAAGCCAAATGGGGCTCAAAGTCAACGAAAGAACGGTTAACGAAACAATAAGGTTTGTTCCGTACTGGGTCACAATTCCGACTTCCTCACCGACTGTTGCAAGAAGGAACGAGAACTCACCCAACTGTCCTAAAACAACTCCTGAAAGGAAAGACAGAGTCCAAGGTTGACGCAATAGGTGGAGAATACTGATATTTAATGCCGTTTTACCCACAGTAATAAACAGGAGGATCATTAATATTTTCCCGATATTTTGCCAAAGAAAGTGAAGATCAAGAAGAAGCCCAATGGAAAGGAAAAAGATCATTATTAAAACACTGTAAATTGGCGTCATTTTCTCAATAAAAACTTGTCGTTCATGGCTGTTCCCCATTACCAAGCCCGCTAAGAAGGCACCATATGCTGCCGAGAGCCCTGATAGACCTGCGACAGCTGAAGCCCCAAAACAAAAGGTAAGCCCCATGAGTGGCGTCAGATCCACATTTCCAGTAACCTGTCTCAAAAAAGGAAGACGGAGACGTTCTTTCCGGCTTAAATACCAAACAAGAACCGTAAGAAGCCCAACAGAGATGATAATTTTTACCATCATAAGCGTTACATGGAATTCAGCACCTGGTTGAAGGCCTCGAATAATAAGAATCATCGGAACGATAGCAAGGTCTTGGGCTACCAAGATTCCAATTGTAATACGACCCGTACCCGTCCTCAGTTCACCAATCGTATCCAGCATTTTCACAGCGACAGCTGTACTGCTTAGAGCAAAAACAAAAGCCAAGAGAAGCGCCAAATTAAGAGGCCAGTGAAAAAAATGAGCCAAGGGAAAAGCAATGGCAAGCCCCCCCACGATTTGCAAAGCAACACAACCAACCGAGATGGTCCAAGTCTTTACAAAATTCCTGATGCTGAGTTCCATGCCCACCACAAATAACAACATCAACACACCTAATTCTGCAAAATCATAGACATCCTTTTGATTTTTAATAAAACCAACACAAGAAGGGCCTAAAAGAACCCCAGCTAAAATATACCCAAGAATAGCTGGTTGCTTAAGCCTTTCAAGAATAATACCCCCGGCTAGCGCGGCTGTAATAACAATAGCAATGAAGGTAAGAGAAGAATCAATGTGCATAAAAGTAAAGTAACATGAGTTTTTTTGTTTTAAAAGCCTCATCCACTTGACAGTCCGTTAGGACCTTCTTATTTTACGAAAAAGGAAGGGACGATGCCTGCTGGCCCTACATTAGAGAGTTTGAAAAAGAAACTTCAAAAGGCGAAGGAGAACGTTGCCAAAAAAACGCCTCAGAAGAACGCACCTCAAACTCCAGCTAGTAATTTTTTTAATATTGGAGCTGAACTCGTTGCTGGTGTTTTTGTTGGTGTGGGGATAGGTCTTTTAATGGACTGGCTTTTTAACATATCCCCTTGGGGACTCATCTCGTTCTTTATTCTTGGCTCAGCTGCTGGTATGCTAAACGTCTATCGTAGCTTACAACCTAAAAATACTGACGAGAAAAAGAAAGACCAAGATGTTTGACCCACTTCATCAATTTGAAATTCATCCCCTCATTCCTCTGAGAATAATGGATATTGATGTGTCATTCACCAATTCTTCTCTTTTTATGGTTCTTGCTGTCCTTTCAACAATTCTTTTCTTAGTGGGGGGGATTTATCACTCCAAACCCATTCCAGGGCGGTGGCAATCTTTAGTTGAAATGACCCATGGATTTATAATGAACCTTATTGATGAGACCGTAGGTGTTAAGGGAAGACATTATTTTCCATTTATTTTTACGCTTTTTATGTTTATCCTTATGGGAAACCTCATCGGAATGATCCCCTATAACTTTACATTTACAAGCCACATCATCGTGACCTTTGGCCTTGCTACTATTGCTTTTACCTTTGCTACCCTCATAGGATTTACGCGACATGGCTTTCAATATTTTAAACTTTTCGTTCCTCAAGGAGCTCCCATTTATATGCTTCCCATCATCATTCCTATCGAAATTTTATCTTACTTTTCCCGACCAGTAAGTCTCTCAATCCGTCTTTTTGCCAATATGATGGCAGGACATACGATGCTTAAGGTTTTTGCAAGCTTTACAATCCTTTTAGGCCTTTTTGGAATTGCCCCCCTTGCTGTTAATACACTTCTTACTGCTTTTGAAATTTTAGTGGCTATTTTACAAGCCTATGTTTTTACCATTTTAACGTGTATTTATATACATGATGCCGTTCATTTACATTAAAAGAAAAGGAGACTAAAAATGGAAGTTGAATCAGCACGTATGATAGGAGCTGGAATTGCAATGGTTGCTCTTGCGGGGGTAGGTTTGGGTATTGGGCTTATCTTTTCTTCACTCATTAGTTCGATCGCACGAAATCCTTCATCGCGGGAGCAAATCTTTCCTGTCGGTATTTTAGGTTTTGCCCTTACGGAGGCCGTTGCACTCTTTGCCCTCCTCATCGCCTTTTTGATTCTCTTTAAATAGGAAGAGGTTTAGGAGCTAAAAACATGCCCCAGTTAAATGTCTTAACTTATAGTTTAGGAGCTAAAAACATGCCCCAGTTAAATGTCTTAACTTATACCTCCCAACTTTTTTGGCTGGCGGTTTCTTTTTTAGCTCTTTACCTCATTCTAACCTACCTTATTCTCCCTAAAATTTCACGAATTCTTGAGGCTAGAGAGGAAACAATTGAGGAGAAGATTAATAAGGCTAGTACTTACCGAGAAGAAGCGGAAGATCTTCTGGCTGACTATGAAGCGGTTTTAAACAAGGCTAAAGAAAAGGCTCAACAACATTTAAAAACCACATCAAGCACAACTTCAGCCAATATGGCAAAAAAACAAAAAGACTTCCTGGACAAGCTCAGTGACCGTCTTCATGTTGCCGAGCAAAACCTCTATCGAACGAAGGTCGAAAGGGGCAAAGAAATAGATTCATTGGCTCGAGATGTTGCAAATTATATTTATCAAAAATTAACGGGTAAAAAAAATTCTTTTGGAAAGAAGGAAAAGGGTAAGGCCCATGCTTAAAACTCCAGAATTTTGGGTTTTAATTTCCTTTATCCTCTTTCTTCTTCTTTTTGGAAAAAAAATATTGTCCTTTCTCCGCCAATCCCTAGATGAACACCAACAAAAGATTGCCCATCAATTAGAAGAAGCAAAGAGACTGCATGATGAAGCCCTCAATCTTCTTAATGCATATAAGAAAAAGCATAAAGAAGCCCTTAAACAAGCTGAAGACATTATCTCCTTTGCTAAAGAAGAGGCCAATACCCTAAAAAAGGAAAAAGAGCTGGAATTTGAAAAGTTCATGAAACAACGAGAAAAAACCTTACATGAGCGCATCGAAAATGAAAAAGAAGAGGCCATCTCTGCTCTTCGGAAGCAAGTTCTTGATGAGGCTATTAAAAGGGTTGAGGCCTTTCTAGCAACACAATCTGATGAAAAAAAGAAATTGACTCAAGCCTCTTTGAAAGATATTACAGATTTCTCCCGTCAGGCAAAAAAATCAACAACTAAGCAGCGATGAAAAAATATGATTTTTCCCTCTTAAGGCGGATTTTTGGATATCTTTTTTTATTAATAGGAGTTTTTTCACTTTTCCTTCCCATTTTACAAGGATGGTTTTTTATTATTCTTGCGCTTGTTCTTCTCAAGAATGAACCGTGGGAACGCAAAATTCGTAGTTGGATTCATGATAAATACCCAGAGACAAAGGCTCATTTTCGAAAATTCCATCAGAAGCTTGATCAATGGGTTGGCAAATGGTGGCGTCACTAAGAAGTTTTCAGCCTTATACCTTCCTTTTTTCTTAAATTTCTGTAGGATAGGACTTAAAGGTCAATGAGGAAAAAATGAAATTAGAAGGGTATTATCGCAACCCTACGGTTGGGAAAAAGAGTATAGTTTTTACTGCGGATGATGATCTCTGGCGTGTTCCTCTTAAGGGTGGCAAAGCCGAAAGACTAACTGCAGGAACAGGAGAGGTGAGTGACTCAGCTTTTTCACCTGATGAGAAATGGATCGCCTTTACCAGCACCAATGAAGGTCATGGAGAAGTGTACCTCATGCCTTCAGAAGGAGGGGAAGCCCAACGCTTAACCTATATTACTGAAGGAGCCATTGTGGTGGGATGGACATCACAAGGGGAAGTTATTTATTCAACAAACAAGAATAATCCTTTTCGTACGCGGACTCTCTATAAGCTTGATCCTAAGACGCGAAAAGCTCAAAAAATTCCTTGCGGACCTGCAAACTTCGTTTCCTATAACCCTCAAGGAAAAGGTTCTGTCATCCAACGACATGGCCATGGGTATGTTTCTTGGAAGCGGTATCGTGGAGGCACAGCAGGCGAGCTTTGGATAGATAAATCCGGCTCTGGTGATTTCCAAAAATTAATTTCTATTAAGGGAAATGCTCTTCGTCCTCTTTGGGTTGAAGGTCGCATCTATTTTATCAGTGATCACGAAGGCCATGGAAATGTTTATTCCTGTACCCCTAAAGGAGAGGATCTCAAACGTCATACGTCTCACGAAGATTTTTTTGTGCGCGGAGTTTGTTATAAGGATGGAACATTTGCTTACACAGCAGGCGGAGACCTTTACACCTTTAGTTTAAAGGACGAAAAACCTCAAAAAATTGATTTTAAATTTCACTCGTCCTGTTCACAACGCTCGAGAAAGTTCGTAGATCCAACTTCTTATCTCTCTTCTTATGCTTTGAACAAAAATGGAGCCGAGCTTTCTATTATCACGCGTGGCCGCCCTTTTTCTTTTGCCAATTGGGAAGGTTCCGTTTACCAGTACGGTGAACGCGACGGAATTCGTTATAAGTCGTCAACATGGCTTTTTGACCAAAAACATCTTTTGATTGTCAGTGCTCGAGAGGGAGAAGATCGACTTGAAATCCATGATGCTCGCCTTATAAACGCTCCCAAAGTTCTGAAAAAAATGAATTTAGGACGGATTCTTTCAATTAAGGCCTCTCCAATCCAAGACGAAGCAATTTTTGCGAATCATCGATGTGAGCTTTTCCATGTAAACCTAAAAACAGAAAAACTCCGTCAAATTGATAAAAGTCACTTTGGGGATATTGGAGGATTAAATTGGTCTCCAGATGGCAAATGGGTTGTTTATGATTATCCGCTCAACGACCGGCTAAGGGCGATTAAACTTTGTGAAATCAAAGGATTTAAGTCCCATACCATCACGCGTCCTTTATTGGAAGACTCTTCCCCGAGCTTTGATCCAGAAGGAAAATATCTCTATTTCCTTTCAAAACGAACTTATGCTCCTTGTTATGATAACTTGCAATTCGAAATGGGGTTTCCAAAAGGAACGAAACCTTACCTTATCCTCTTAGATAAGACCCATGCTTCCCCCTTTATTCCTCGCCTTAAGGAGGAAGAAGATAAGCCTCAGAAAAAAGAGGGAAAGAAACCCTCCCCCCCAAGGCCTATTAAAATTGACCTGAAAGGAATAGAAGATCGTATTGTTGAGTTTCCCGTAGAAGCTGGTGATTATAGCAGCATTCGGGGCATCCCGGGGAAAGTTTTATATTTATCTCACCCCCTTCAAAGTATCCTTGAAAACAATGGAGAGGATATATCCTCTCGTAGCAATATTAAATGCTATGAATTCGCGGGACAAAAAGAAGAAACTCTGCTTTCGAAAGTAGGCTCTTTTATCCTCTCGGGAGATTGTCAGTGGCTTTGTTACTATAGCTCTAAAAAACTAAGGGTTGTTAAAGCAGGGGAAAAACCTCCAGAAAATGATCCCTCATATCGCAAAGGAGGCTGGATTGACTTAAATCGCGTTAAGGTCTCTGTCAGGCCTATAAAGGAATGGGCTCAAATTTTTGATGAGGTTTGGCGCTTACAAAAGGAGTTCTTCTGGACAGAAGATATGTCTAAAATCGACTGGAATGGCATCTATAAGCGTTATCACCCCCTTCTCGAGCGTGTTGCCACGCGGAGCGATCTTACAGACCTTATCGCAGAAATGCATGGTGAGTTGGGCACATCTCACGCATACGTTTTTGGTGGAGATTTCCGGACACCGCCTACTTATCCCTTAGGAAACTTAGGCGCCGATTTTATCTATGATAAAACCCAAAAAGCCTATAAAATTTCAAATATCTCCAAAGGAGATCCTTGGTCCTCTTTATGCACCTCCCCTCTCACATCGCCTGGCCTTGGAATTCAAGAAGGGGATTACGTTTTGGCTGTTAATGGACAAAGGGCAGATGAAAAAACATCCCCAGAAATGCTCCTTGTAAACCAAGCTCAAAATATGGTTTCGCTGTTGGTTAAATCTGGTAAAAATCCTGCTAAAAATGTTCTTGTCAAAGCCCTAAATACACAAATTCCCGCTCGATATCGCGATTGGGTGGAAAAAAACAGAGCTTACGTTCATGAGAAAACAAAAGGTCGCATCGGATATATCCATATTCCAGATATGAGTGTTCAAGGTTTTGCTGAATTCCATCGAGGATTCTTAGCAGAGCTCAACCGCGAAGGCCTTGTGATCGATGTTCGTTACAATGGTGGCGGGAATGTTTCTCCTCTTCTTCTGGAAAAGCTCAACCGTAAACGATTAGGATATGACCAGACCAGATGGTATGGAGCCTTCCCCTACCCGTCCGAATCTCCCATGGGCCCCATGGTTGCCCTTATCAATGAATATGCTGGCTCTGATGGCGATATTTTCTCCCATAGTTTTCGCATGCTTAAATTAGGCCCTCTCATTGGAAAGCGAACATGGGGAGGTGTTGTTGGAATTTGGTTGCGCCACGGCCTTGTAGATGGAGGATCAACAACACAACCTGAATTTTCTTTCTGGTTTTATGATGTAGGGTGGACAATTGAGAACTATGGGGTTGATCCTGACATTGAGGTTGAAATCAAGCCTCAAGACTATGAAAATGGCGTTGATCCCCAACTCGATCGCGGCATTAAGGAAATATTGGCTATTTTAAAGGCGTCCCCTCCACCAAAGCCTTTCTCAACAGAAAAGCCAAACTTAGCCCCGCCACTTCTTATGAATCCCTCTTAATACTACGCTACGCTGGGTATTGAATTTTTTTCTATCGATCAACGAATGGTCTCTATAGGGGTGTAAAGCATTACTTATAACAAGGTATTCCTTATGAGGATTCTCCCTCTCTAAACATGCTTTAAGTAGCAGGGCTTTTTGGCGAGAAAGCCGCGTTTTAACGACTCGTGTGGACTTTGTTAAAGGATCCCTTTCAACTAAAATCTTACGGTCCAGGCTGCGATGTAAACTTCTTGGGAGTAATGCTAATATACTCTCATTCGTTTGAAAAAGATGATGTACTTCTATGGGCTCTCCCTTATAAGTCTTGGGATTACGCCCTTTTTCCATTCTATCATCGCTTAAATCAAGGAGGCCAAGATTAAACCATACTTCCTGTTCAACAAACTCAGGAGCTTTGTCTCTATAGACCTTTGCTATTGTACCAGGAGACACACTTCCACGTTTAGTAATTAAGCACGCAAGTTCGTTTCTAGCAGGAGAGAGCATGTTATCTACTTTAGAATAAGGGGAAAGTCCTACAACTACTCTTGCTTTAGGCGACGAAGGAGGAGTTCGAGGTGTTATATTTTCCTTATCTTGATCAGGGACCGCCAATGAGCTTTCAACATGAAAAAAGCTTGAAACAGCAAGGAAAATTAAAAACCGATATACCATAATAAAACCATCATTCTAGAAGCAAACACCAAGAGAATATGGTCACAAAATGGGTCCCCAACAACTATAATTGTGTTATATTAGGATTGATGTTTATTGGGGCAGAAAAAAAAGAATTAGATTAAAATCTAAACTATATTTTATTAAATTTTTATCCATTTAACCGAAAAACAATAGAGAATGTCTTTTGGACACGCCCTTCTGCCAACACCCAATGCAAAATGGCCTTGAGTGCTGCCTCATCTAAAAGGTCATAGCCGGAACTCTTTTTAATTTTAGACTCAATGACTTTGCCTTCATCGTTGGTCCTTATGAAAATGGCAACAACTCCTTCATGGCCGCGTTTACGACATATCCATGGATAGGAGGGAAGCGGCTTGTAAGCCTTTCTCAAAAGAACTTTCTGATCCTTGATCTCTGACGCTATGACATCCTGAGAAGCACTTGCGTATTCTCTTATAAGCCGTGGAGAATGAGTCATTCTTTTTTGTCCTAAAGGTTTTCTTATTGTTTTGGTCTTCTTTTTATTGTCCACCCACAGCACCTTATAGGTCTGTATCTCTTGAGGAACTGACTGCCAGGTAACAAATGATAAAGCTCCTATAAGACAGAAATGGAAACAAGCTGATAATAAGAAAGGCACGAGTCGTTTCATGTTGTTACTTCCACCCCTATATAAAAGGCTCGACCTCGTGTTCCATATCCAAAAACCTCTTCATAAGCCTTATTATTAAGATTTTCTACCCGTCCAAAGCAGGCAATATGTTGAAGCACTTCATACTTCCCGCCTACATTCAGATAAGCGTAGGGGTTAATTTTTCTTCTTGTGATGTTATCTTTTTGGGAGGTTACGCCATACGTCTGCACGAAAAGTGAGAGAGCCTTTGTTGTTTGCCAGTAGAGTTCTCCAGCTCCTTTAAAAAGGGGAATAAAAGAGGCTTTTTGATTTCCCGGATAGTCACGTGCATGATTCAAGGTCAGAGCGGCTTTTATTTCAAAGTCTTGAGGCAAGTTAAAATCCAATGCTGCCTCAAGCCCCCTTGAAACGCGCAGAAGCCCATTATACCTCTGCCATTTGTTATTCGCTAAACGACCTGAGAGAATGACCTTATCAATACGCGTATAAAAACCCGTTAAGCTCGCTTTTATTTTTTTGTTACAAAAGGACTGATCGACGCCTCCATCAAAGCTCAAACTTTTCTCAGGCTTGAGGTGAGGGTTTGGGACTTGCCATAATAGATTTTGTTGAAAAAGATCCGAAAGAGTAGGAGGCTTGAAGTTGTTTCCGCAGCTGGCTCTCAGCTTTGTTTCTTTCATCACCTTTTGGTCCACCCCAAGTGTGAAGGTGATTTTTCCTTCGCTGCCCTCAAATTTATCTCCCCGAATCCCAGCTTTCAAAGCTGTTGACTGAAAAGGTTTATAGGTATGAATTAAAAAAAGTCCTCCTTGATTTCGCTTATAAAGTCTCGCGTCTTGTGCTCGTTCTTGTCCAAGATTAACTCCAGTAAGGAAAGAGCTTTTTGTAGTAACCTTAATATCAGAAACATAAGCTAGAAAAGGATGAGAGCCAATTGTCTTGTTCTGCAGGGAGGGTGTTGTTGTCTCCATCTCAAAACGAGGATAAGAAAGTTTTAAAGAGTTGTCGACACACTCTCCTCCCCATCGATTCTCAAGGCTTGAAAGGAGTGTTTTCGTCCGGCTGAAATTATTGGCCTGAACTGGCAATAAATAATCCCTTTCTGGAAAAAATTGAAGGTCATCAAACTGAACTTTGGCATCCACATAGCGAATAATTCCCTCAATTTCCCAATCATCCTTTAAGGCGTATCCGACACGTGAGGAAAGGGTTCCATTTTGGTATCGATCGCCTTGACGGTTCCCATGAACACGGTTTGTAAAGGAATCAGGCCCTCGACCAAAACCAGCAAGGGTAGCCGAAAATTGAAGGGGCCCCTTTTCACCTTGACCTGTTACCGACCCGGTGCGTGTTTGAAAACTTCCTCCTTCTCCAACACCTTTAAGAGAGGGTTTCCCCTTCCCCTCCTTTGGAGTGAGATAAAGCATACCACCTAAGGCCCCCGGTCCATACACGAGAGCTTGAGGCCCTGGAAGAACTTCTATTTTTTCAAGATCTGCATTCAAAAAGTTTGAGAGGTCAACCCCTCCCCCGGAAGCTGGATTATTGGCATAAATCCCATCCACCATGATCAAGTTTTGAGAGGAGCGCGCGCCACGCATGGAAAAATCTACGTCTCTGCCCACAGGCCCACTTGCGTTAAGCTGAACACTAGGAGCGTACGGGAGAGATTCTTTTAGAAAAGTTTCTTGATACTTTTCAATATCTTTTTGAAGAATGAGCGTTTCAATGCCCCCAATAGTCTGAGATGGCTCACTAAGTCGCGTAGCGGTGACTTCATATACCTCTTGAGCCAACGCAGGTGTTACCATTGAAAAAAGAATAAATAAAAACCGACGGTATAAAGGCATGGATCCCCCTTAGTGTTATGTGACAAATTCTTATTGTCACCACTAACGGCTATCCCGCGACTCTTGACGCACCCCGCGCAAAAGGCTGATGACTCGTTATGGCAGGTCTCCTGACTCGGGCCTCATCACCCTTTTCTCTTCCTTCCCAAAGTCAAACTTCAGTGGATATAACGAGTGGGCTCTTCCCTTACAGTTACGGGGGTAGTCATGGACTGACACCATGTTCCCTTTTCAGCAATTTCTGCGCCATAACTCCTCCTAGCTTTAAAGACCCTCATTTTTATTGTCAATAAGGGGGTTGAAATTTTTTAGGTATGATAGGCCCATCCATGCTAAAATTCCTTTCTGAGAAGGAGTCGACAAATGTGGCCTGATGTCCTTGATATGCGGAATTTCTATGATACCCACCTGGGGTATGTGACTCGACGCATGATAAGGCGAAAAATTCGAGAGCTTTGGCCGGAAGTTAAAGGGCGCAATATGATAGCCCTTGGCTATCCAACCCCCTTTTTAAGGTATTATCGTGAAGAATCCAGGCGCCTTGTTGCCCTCATGCCTGCAGAACAAGGAGCCCTTTCCTGGACACGAAAAACACCTAACATTGTGGTATTGACAGAAGAAACGTCCCTTCCTCTCCCAAATAAATGTGCAGATTTTGCGCTTCTCGTTCATGCCTTGGAATTCACATCTTACCCAACAGCAATGATTCAAGAAATCTGGCGCGTTCTTGTTGACGGAGGGCGGCTTATTATTGTGGTTCCCAATCGGACGGGTATTTGGGCACGAACGGAAAAAACGCCCTTTGGTCAAGGCCATCCCTATAGCCTGTTCCAACTCCATCAATTCCTCAAGGAAAACACCTTCAGCCCCATCCATTCAGAGCATGCACTTTACATCCCTCCCTTTCGATCGCACATTCCTTTAAGCACAGCCACAGCGTGGGAGAAAATAGGCCACCGTTGGTTTAAAACTCTCTCAGGCGTTCTTATTGTGGAAGCCATCAAGCAAGTTTATGCGGGAGCAGCTGTTCAGGAATTAAGCTGGAAGGCAAAGCTTCAGGTCTCAAAAAAACTCATTCTCCCTTTTAAATAAAAAAACCCCCACAAGGTTGCAGGGGTCTCTTTAAGGGTTTTAAGCTTAAACTAGTAAACGAGTTTAGCTGTTATAGCAAACTTGTTGTACTGTGGCTTAAAGGAGGCACGGTATGTTTGAGTAGTATTCCGTGGGTCAACAGCAGTAAAGCTCTTTTTGCCAGCAGACGTTCCGGTATACTCAAAACCTACAACAACATGCTTTGTTGCCAAGAAATCAACACCCAGTTTCCAAAGAAGCGCATTGTAACGCTTTTTACTAGTCTTCACAAAAGCAGGTGTGAAACCACCCCATAAGGAATCAGATATTTTGTGTTCCCATTCAGAGTTATCCCACCCAAGTCCTACGAATGGCATGGCCATTTGTCCAATGACATAGCCAGCACGTCCATAAAGTTGAAGTGAGTTTTTCAAGTTAGCTTTTCCAGTAAGTGTAAGTGGATTTCCAACACCTCCCGAGGTGTGGTCTTGAACTCTTACTCTTCCCGAAGTACTGGCCCAGTTTGCATCAAAAGCGATACCAAAAGCCCAGTTACAAAAACGGTGGGTATAACCTACGCCGACACCCCCATCAACTCCATTGTATCCAAGATCGTTACTGACGCTGTCACCATTATGTGGTGCAGTGTTATCGAGGAGGCTAATTTTCTGACTGCCTTTACCAACGCCATATCCAAGGTTACCACCGATGTGGAAACCTTGAAAAGCTTTGGGGCAGTTAGAAGGAGCTGCATCAACAGCCATGGCTGCTCCACCAGCTACTGTTGCAAGAATTGCGAGTAAAGAAACTTTCTTCATTTTCATATCCTTTCTTGAAAGTTTACAAGAAAATGTAATACCATAGCCCGAAAGAAGAGTTAAAAAAAATTAAGGAAATTTTAAATTATGTTTAAGAAAGTTGCAAAGATACAACAATGACAAAATTGCGGTTTGCCCCATCCCCTACAGGCTACTTACACTTAGGCAACGTTCGCACAGCCCTTATTAATTGGCTTTACGCGCGCTCAACACGAGGGACTTTTATCCTCAGACTCGATGACACGGACTTTGAACGCTCAGAAGAGCGCTTTGCAAAACAAATTCAAGCAGATCTTGCTTGGTTAGGCCTGACGTATGATGAGCTCATTAAGCAATCCGATCGCTTGTCTATTTATAGCAACACAGCTGAATTTTTAAAGGCCAAAGGAAGGCTTTACCCATGTTATGAAACACCCGAAGAGTTGGATCTTCAGAGAAAACTTCAACTCTCTTCAGGAAAAGCTCCCCTTTATAATCGTGCAGCTCTTACTTTGAGCCCCTCACAAATTGCAGATTATGAAAGCCAGGGACGCAAACCCCATTGGCGGTTTAAAGTGGAGGGGGGTGATATTCGCTGGAAAGATATGATTCGTGGCGAAGTTGTTTTTCGGGGTGAGCTCCTTAATGACCCTGTCCTTATTCGGGAGAATGGCTCTCCCGTCTATACCCTTGCCACCTCTGCTGACGATTTAGAAATGGGAATTACACACATTCTCCGGGGTGAAGATCACGTCACCAATACAGCTCTTCAAATTCAAATCATGGAAGCCCTATCCGAAAAACCCAATGGTATCAGTTTCGGCCATTTACCCCTTATTTCTGGACGTAAGGGGGAAGCTCTTTCCAAAAGAGAGGGGAGTCAAAGCGTATTTGATTTTCATAAAGAAGGGCTGGAGCCTATGGCGATTGTTAGCTTGCTTGCCAAGCTCGGCACCTCAGATCCCATTACACCCCATATCGCCTTAGAGGGTGTTATCGAAGAGTTTGATATTAAAAAATTTGGACGGGCCACGCCAAAATTAAACCCTGAGGATCTTTGGCAAATGAACGTTAAAATCCTGCAAATGCTTTCCTTCGATCAAGCGTTGCAGCGTATCGAATCCATGGGACTTAAGGGAACCACACCTGAATTTTGGGCGTTAATTCAAAAAAACATTATAAAGTTTCAAGAAGTTAAGGAATGGTGGACCATCTGTTATGGCCATAAAACTTTTACTGAAGAAAATAAAGCTCTCTTGGAAACTGCCGAACATTTTCTGCCCCCCGAGCCGTGGGATGAAACCACATTTAAAGCTTGGATGGATCAAGTAAAAGAAGAAACGGGGGTCAAAGGAAAGGACCTCTTTATGCCCATAAGACGTGCCCTTACGGGTCAAGAGCATGGACCTGAACTCAAAGAGTTAATTTTACTTATGGGACGTCCCAAAACTCTCCATCAACTTCAAACAGCACGAGCCTAAAATGCCTCTAACAGTTTATAATACCCTGACCCGACGAAAAGAACCTTTTGTTCCTTTAGATCCACACCATGTTCGTCTCTATGTCTGTGGTCCAACAGTTTATGATTTTGCCCATATTGGAAATGGGCGTCCTTATGTAATCTTTGATGTCTTGACTCGTCTCTTAAGGCACTTATACCCGAAGGTCACGTATGCTCGAAATATTACAGATATCGACGATAAAATCATTGTGGCTGCTCAAAAAAACAAAGAAGAGATATTTGATTTAACTCGCAGGACGACGGATTACTTTCAAGAGGACATGAAAGCTATCGGCAATAGTCCGCCCGACATTGAACCCCATGCCACCACACACGTGAAAGAAATGGTCTCAATGATTGCGACTCTTATTGAAAAGGAACACGCTTACGAAAAAGACGGGCATGTTCTTTTTTCAGTTCGAAGTTTTCCAAGTTATGGACGACTCTCTCGGTGTCAGCATGACGAAATGATTGCAGGAGCACGTGTTGAAGTAGCACCCTACAAACGAGACCCTGAAGATTTTGTTTTATGGAAGCCCTCTGAAAAAGGAGTTCCTGGGTGGAAAAGCCCTTGGGGTTATGGACGCCCAGGATGGCATATTGAATGTTCTGCCATGTCCTCAAAATATTTAGGAGAAACCTTTGATATTCACGGAGGAGGACAAGATCTCATTTTTCCTCACCATGAAAACGAGATCGCCCAAAGCCAAGCCTGTTTTGGCCCCAAAACCTTTGCCCGTATATGGCTCCATAATGGCATGCTGACTGTAAATGGTGAGAAAATGTCAAAGTCCCTCGGCAATTTTATAACAGTTCACCAACTCCTTGAGAAATTACCCGGGGAAGTTATCCGCCTAGTCCTTTTATCAGCCCACTATCGCCAACCTCTGGATTGGAATGAAAACACTGTTTTCCAATGTCGCCAAAGCCTTGATCGGTTTTACACAGCTTTAAGAGGGCGAGATCTATCCGAAAAACAGCCAGCATGCGAGACTGTAAAAGTGGCCCTTGAGGATGACTTAAATACACCTCTTGCTATTTCAGCTCTGCATGACCTTGTCACACGCCTTAATAAAGCGAGGAATGAAAAAGAAAAAAACAAACTGGCTTCGACGCTTCAAGCGAGTGGTGAGTGGCTTGGTCTTCTTCAACAGAATCCGGAAAGGTGGTTCAAGGGCAAAACAGGGATTGACGAAAACAAAATTATGGAGCTTATTGAGGCTCGCACTCAAGCAAGAAAAGAAAAAAACTTCCTGGAAGCAGATAGCATACGCGATGAGCTTTTAAAGACTGGAGTCCTTTTAGAAGACACACCGGAGGGAACACTATGGAGACAACAATAATTTGAGGGTTTGTGGACGAAAATACGTTAACGATTATACTTGTCGAGCCTCAGCTCGGCCAAAATATAGGTGCTGTTGCACGCGCAATGTTAAACTTTGGCCTTACAGACTTAAGACTCGTACGGCCACGCGATGGATGGCCTAATCCAGAAGCCCTTCCCCTTGCTGCAGGGGCTGACAAAATTCTCGAAAATGCAAAGGTTTACCCTTCTACCCTTGAAGCCATTGGTGATTTGAATCGTCTCTTTGCAACTTCTAACCGCACCCCGGACATGATTAAAACCATTTATACCCCTAAGTTGGCTCTGCAACAACTTATCTCAACAGCCCAGCACAACCAAAAGGTGGGTGTTTTATTTGGGGGGGAAAGGTGTGGCTTGAAAAACGAAGATATTTCCTTATGCGAAGCCCTTATTAAAATCCCCACAATCTCAAATTTTTCATCTCTTAATCTAGCCCATGCTGTTGTTTTAGTCGCTTACGAATGGTTTGCTCAAACCTCTTCAACCTCCTTTGAATTTTTCAGGACAGGCCGAACACGCCTTGCTCGAAGAGAAGATTTAAGCATGCTTTTCGCACACCTTGAAAAAGAGCTTGAACGAACGGGTTTCTTAAGACATCACAAAAAACGAGCTACTATGGTCAGAAATATTCGCAATATTTTTCAAAGAGCTCATCTTACAGAACAAGAAGTGCGCACCTTACGTGGCATCATAAGAAGCTTGACAGGCAATCAACTTCCGTCTCAAAAAAAAGCCAGCTAAGGAACAAGAGTTTCCCCTTGGTTGCTCTTACCTTTTCAAGTACTATACTCGAATAAGGGAGCAACGGGGTGAAAAATATTCTCAAAAAACTTGAGACCATGCGCAAAACAGCCCTTGCCGCTGGTGGCGAGAAACGGGTTGAGGCCCAGCACAAAAAAGGCAAATTAACTGCCAGAGAACGCCTGGAGGTGTTGCTGGATGAAAATTCCTTTGAAGAGTGGGATATGTTTGTTGAACACCGTTGTCAAGATTTTGGCATGGCCAGCAACAAAATCCCAGGGGATGGCATTATCACAGGATATGGAACAATAAACGGACGACAAGTCTTTGTTTTTTCGCAAGATTTCACCGTCTTCGGGGGTAGCTTAAGTGAAGCCCATGCTGAAAAAGTTGCAAAAATCCTCGATAAAGCCATGCAGGTTGGTGCCCCTGTTATTGGCCTTAATGACTCTGGAGGGGCTCGCATCCAAGAAGGAGTTGAATCTCTTGCTGGCTACGCTACTATTTTTCAACGCAACGTTCTAGCCTCAGGCGTTATTCCTCAACTCTCAGTCATCATGGGACCCTGTGCAGGAGGGGCCGTTTATTCACCCGCCATGACAGACTTTATTTTCATGGTAAAGAATACCTCCTACATGTATGTGACAGGTCCTAATGTTGTTAAAACGGTCACCCATGAAACGGTCACCCATGAAGATTTAGGAGGAGCTTTCATCCATACCCATAAGTCAGGGGTTGCTGATTTAGCTTTTGAAAACGATATTGAAACCCTTCTTCAAGTGAGACGGTTTTTTGACTTTTTACCCTTGTCCAATCGAGAAGCTCCTCCTCATAAAAAGACATCTCACAACCCTGATCGTATTGATTTTTCCTTAGATCGACTCGTTCCACAAAATCCTTCGAAGGGCTATGACATGAAAGACCTCATCACGAAAATTGTCGACGAGGGTGACTTTTTTGAATTACAGCCTGATTTTGCCTCAAACATTATCATTGGGTTTGGACGAATGGAGGGTGAAACCATTGGCTTTGTTGCCAACCAACCTCTGATCTTAGCTGGCTGCCTGGATATTAATGCCTCTCGCAAAGCCGCACGATTTGTCCGCTTTTGCGACTGCTTTAATATTCCTCTTGTAACTTTCGTTGATGTCCCAGGTTTTCTTCCCGGAATGACACAAGAAGAAGGAGGGATTATTAAACATGGCTCTAAGCTTCTCTTCGCCTTTGCTGAAGCCACCGTTCCTAAAGTAACGATCATAACACGAAAAGCTTACGGGGGAGCCTATGATGTCATGAGTTCGAAACACTTACGAGGAGACGTCAATTTTGCTTGGCCCTCAGCAGAAATTGCTGTGATGGGACCTCGAGGTGCTGTTGAAATTCTCTTTAAAAAGGATCTAAAAAATAAAAAGATCATTAATACCTACACACAAGAATACATCGAAAAATTTGCCAATCCCTTTGTGGCTGCGAGTCGCGGATACATTGATGACATCATCATGCCACACACAACGCGGATGAGGCTTTGCCGCACTCTTAAACTGCTTAAAAATAAAATAATTGAAAATCCACGGAAAAAACATGATAATATACCTCTATAAATGAAAACAAGGGAGAAACCTTATGAATGAAAATCAAGCACGTTCACATATAAAAAAGCTTCGTCGTTTTTACACTGACATTCTTATTTACGCGGTTGTAAACCTTGGTCTTATCCTGATTTGGGCCATTTCAGGCGGAGGTACTTTTTGGCCAATTTGGGTCATTGTTGGTTGGGGAATTGGTCTCGGCGTTCATGCTTTTTCTTTAGGCTTGCTCCCTCAAATTGATGTAATGGTTCCATTTTTAACCAATGAGTGGGAAGAACAGGAAGTTCGTCGTCTTATGAAAGAGGGACAAAAAGGAAAGGCAAAAGAAGCCAGTGTTACGGCTGAACAAGCTGCACCACCAAAGAAAAAACCCGCCGGTCAAAAAAAGGTAAAAACAAAAAAGAAAGTCTAATGGGAGATGTATACTCAAAGCATTTCAAGTTTCCGGATAGGCGCCCGAGCGGCGAGCTCGATGAGCGTAGTCACCTACGTGACAGAGAGCGAGTCCCGACCTGGCTACGCCAAAGGCTATGCCAAGGCGAGAGGGCAACGCATCCGGAACTTGAAAGGCGAAGAGTATATTTGTGAGTGTTTAAAAAGGTCCTTATCGCCAATCGGGGGGAAGTTGCCTGTCGTATTATTCGAACCCTCAGGCAAATGGGAATTAAAACTCTTGCAGTCTATTCGGAGGCAGATGAAGAAGCGCTTCATGTCAAAATGGCAGATGAAGCGTTTTTTCTTGGCCCCAATCCTGCCCGAGAGAGTTATTTAAACGGCGAGGTTATCCTCAAAATTGCAAAGAAATCGGGTGCTGAAGCCATTCATCCTGGCTATGGCTTTTTATCTGAAAACCCCACTTTTGCAGCTGCTGTCGAAAAGGAAGGCCTTGTATTTATTGGCCCATCTGCAAGGGCGATTGCTTCTATGGGCGACAAGCTCAAAGCAAAAAGACTCGCTCATTCTGCGGGCGTTTCATGTCTTCCTGGAGGTGATGTCTCCATTACCAATCAACATATGGCGAAAAAAATTGCCGATGAAATCGGATACCCCATCATGATAAAAGCTGCTGCTGGAGGGGGAGGCAGAGGCATGAGAATCGTTAGGAACTCTCATTCCCTTCCCCATGCCCTTAAAAGTGCCATAAATGAGGCCACATCTAGCTTTAATGATGGGCGTGTTTTTATTGAAAAATATATTGAAAATGCACGACACATCGAAATACAAATTTTAGGGGATATTTTTGGAAACACCATTCATTTAGGGGAGAGGGAGTGCTCCCTCCAACGGCGCCACCAAAAAGTTATTGAAGAAGCCCCGAGTCCTTTCCTCACTCCCAAAATTCGCAAAAAAATGGCGGAAGAAGCTCTCCGACTTGCCAAGGAAGTTCAGTATTATTCTGCAGGAACAGTTGAGTTTGTTGTAAGCCCGGATAAAAGCTTTTATTTCCTCGAGATGAATACACGCCTTCAGGTTGAACATCCAACAACAGAATTGATTACAGGACTTGATTTGGTGGAGGAAATGATCCGTATTGCTGCAGGAGAACCTCTCCGCTATCAGCAGAAGGATATTCAGTTTAAAGGACACGCCATGGAAGCGCGCCTTTATGCTGAAGATTCATCACGAGGGTTTTTACCCTCCATAGGCCGTCTTTCCTCATATGAAGAACCTTTTGCATGTCTTAATGAAATTCGCGTCGATTCGGGTGTCCGTGAGGGAGATGCTATTTCTCCCTATTATGACCCTCTCTTTGCAAAGCTTTGCGTGCATCAACCTACGCGAAAACAATGTGCCTCAAAGTTACTCGATTCCCTGAACCAATTTTATGTGAGAGGTGTTTTCACAAATGCTTCTTTTTTATCGGCTCTGGTTCACTCTCCCCTCTTTGCAAAGGCAGATTTTAATACCTCAACCATCGATGAACTTTATCCGAAAGGATTTACACCTTCAGCAAGTCCAGACCCCCTCATCCCCCTTGGAATCGCGGCTATCATTCATTGTATCAAATACCAATTCCAAGAAGGCAAATTAGCTCTCCTCATGGAGAGAAAACCTTATTTCCTTAATGTTTCACGTGAAACAAGGGACTATAAAGTTCGTCTTGGAAAGAAAATTTTAAAAGTAAATACAAACTGGCGGCCCGGGGACTCCATCTTTGAGTGCACTTTAAATGGACATAAATTATCTCTACAACTTGATCCAAAAGGCACTTACTTTGAATTATCTTGGAATGGATATAAGGCGAGTCCTTTAGTTGTCACTCCCCGGGTGGCTGAACTTATAGAGATTATGCACGTTCCTCAATTTAGTGAAACAATACGCATTCTAAGAGCTCCTATGCCGGGCCTTGTTATAGACGTTTTTGTCAAAAAGGGTGAGCCGATAAAAACAGGACAACCTATCGTTGCCATTGAAGCTATGAAAATGGAAAACGTCATCCAAGCAGCCTGTGATGGCATCATTGAGTCTATTTCTGTAAAAAGAGGAGAAAGTGTGACGTTAGATCAAGAAATTGCTAAAATTGACTAGCAAGGTCAAACTTGAAAAAATCGCCATCTATGCTTTTATTTTCAAAAGAAGGTCTGTAAGTTCTTGTGGGTGTTCTTCCATAGGAGAATGAGACGAATTCATTTCCAATAAAGTCCAATTTTCATCTTTAGGGGAATCCAAGACTTTCTGAGCCATTTCTTTGGTAACGTTAATAAATTCACTTTGCTTACACAAAATATATATCTTGGGTATCCTCTTAATTCTTAAAGCTTCAAAATAAATGGGAGTGGTAAATCGACTCAAAGGTTCCACGTGATAAAAGTCTTGGGCATCAAATCCCGTTGCATTTATCAGGTCAAATAAGGATTTCCCATTTTCAGGAATCGCGGCATCTAAGTATACTAGGTAGCTCAACTTTTCTGGCATCTTATTTGCAACCCCCGTAATGACAAGGCCTGCATAACTATGACCAACAAGAATAACATGATTAAGGTTTTCCTCTTTTATTAAATGACATACTTCATCGATATGGTCTTGTAATGTTCTCTCTTCTGGATCAGATAGAGTTGGACAGAATACCCGGCATCCTTTCTCTTCTAACAAAGGAGCTACTTTGTCCCAAACTTTTCCTGTTTGCCGACCTCCATGTACTAAAATGTAAACTGGCATATTATAATCCCCTCCAGATCCTAGATTATGTTCGAAAGACCTCTTTCACCTTGTCCCCCTCCTCAATCCTATGATAAACCCTCTATAAAAAAAGGATAGACATATATGCGCGCAGAAATTGAACATATGGTTCATGAGATAGAGGAGGGGCTTCTTCTCCTCAGGAGGCATCTTTGACTGGGATCGCTCCCAAAAACGCCTTCAAGAGTTGGAAAAAGAAGTTCTCAACCCCTCACTTTGGGATGATCCTTTGCGCGCTCAAAAAATTATGCGTGAGCGTGAATACTTAACTGAGGCCATAAACCGTATCACTTCCACGACTCAAGAGCTCAAGGATGCAACCGACCTCATTGAACTGGCTGAGGTGGAAAATGATCGTGAAACTCTCCTCGACGCTGAAAAGGACATAGAAAAACTTCACCAGCAAATTCAGCGACTTCGCCTTGAAACCCTTTTATCGGGTGAAGCTGATGCCAATAATTGTTTCCTTGAAATTCACGCTGGAGCGGGTGGAACAGAAGCACAGGATTGGGCCTTAATGCTAACACGCATGTATTCGCGTTGGGCCGAGATGAAGGGCTATGTGATTGAATGGATCGAAGAAAGTGCCGGTGAGGAAGCTGGAATTAAATCCGCTACTTTTAAAGTCTCGGCCCAAAAAAGCGCGAATCATCCTTATGGATGGCTCAAAGGAGAAAGCGGCATTCATCGTTTGGTGCGGATCTCACCCTTTGATGCCAATGCAAGACGTCACACAAGTTTTGCTTCTGTTTGGGTCTACCCTGAAGTGGAGGACACGATTGACATTCAAATCGAAGATAAGGACTTACGGATCGACACGTATCGTGCCTCTGGTGCAGGCGGTCAACACGTCAATAAAACAGATAGCGCAATTCGTATCACGCACCTTCCTACAGGTGTTGTCGTTCAATGCCAAAACGACCGTTCACAGCATCGAAACCGGGCTCAAGCCATGAGCATGTTAAAAGCGCGCCTTTATGAATTTGAACTCAAAAAAAGAGAAGAAGCGGCTCAAGCTTTGGAAACAACAAAGTCAGAAATCGGATGGGGCCATCAAATTCGTTCTTATGTCCTTCAACCCTATCAAATGGTAAAGGATCTGAGAACAAATGTAGAAAAAGGCAATGCACTTGGGGTTCTCGATGGGGATATTGATGCCTTCCTTGAAGCAACGCTAGCCCAAAAAATTATTCCATCATAGAGCTTTGAAGCATCCAGGCCGCTTTTTCTAAAAAGGCTGCCTTTTCGGTCATCATATCCATCGTCACAAGGTCCTTTGCTGCATCTGCAAGGATAGCCACTTCATGAGCCCTTTTGGCTAAGTCCATGTAATCCTTATGCAAAATGCTCAACATCTCATGACTATTGGGGGATGAGCCAGATTCTTTAATGGAGGCGAGTTTAAGGAGTTCAGCAAAGTTAGGTGGAGTCTTTAAACCCAAGGCTCGCGTACGTTCGGCAACAACATCCATCGATTGCCAAATGGCTTCATAAAACTTTTCAAACATTAAATGAAGATTATAAAAATGAGGACCTCCAACATTCCAATGAAAGGTATGGGTTTTGAAATACACAACTGTGGCATCTGCGAGGTAATCATTAAGGGCCTTTGCTATTTTCTTACGATTTTCTGAAGAAGTATAATCCGTCATATCTGTTTCCCTCTCTTAACCAGTTTTAATTATTTGATCTTGCCTTGCTTGATCAACTTCCCTTCCCAAGAAATAGCTAATTACCGTTCGGATTCCAACGATCGTTACCAAAACGATCAGATCTTCTTGGCTCGGTTTTATAAATGTGTGGATGATGTCACCGGCAATCATAAATTCAAGACCAAAGAGAATATAGGTCCCCAAAACAGCACGAATCTTACTCGCTTCTTTTAAAAAATAAACAACTCTATGATGATGAAGCTTCACACGAATAAAACCAATGGCGGCCACTACAAAACCCCAAAACACAATTCCAATCCCAAAAAGATTAATCAAAGTCACGACAACATCTAAGAGTTGATAAAGGATTGATTGTATATCCATGCCGCTTTCTTCGCAGTTATTAAGGACAAACTTATCATTTTTTAATGTGGTGGTCTAGCCTATAGGGGGTCACTTCAAGGACTGAAAGAAAAAAGAGAATAAAAGTATAAAAACTCTTTAAATCATGCGAAAAAAGAGCTATATCTAAGATGTCAAGGATACTTGACTATAGTGATAAACGTCCTTCGGAATAGGCGTTTCGGACCCGGGGGCGGAACCCGGCACCTCCACCAGATTTATTATGGGGGTGAATGAGGATCGACGAGCGTAATAAAGGTTAGATTTTCACTCGGCATTGTACCACCGTTATCGGGCTAAATACATAAATGCAAAAGATATGAATGCATTTGGTCGTATGGCTGCTAACTTAAATGCTAGCAACCACAATGGTGCTGAGGCAGCTGTAGTATTAGCCGCTTAATCCCATAAACGATCGCGGCTTGAGGGGCGCCGGGCAACAGAAGCCCCTCATTAATTAATGAGGTTGGAACGACGTGGATAGTTTTAATTATGAAGAGATGGTTCAAGAAGGCTTGCGCGGTGTTGTGCGTGATGCCTTAAAGGTAGCAGCCACTGAAGGCCTTCCAGGGGCCCATCATTTCTACATTGCCTTCAAGACTGATTATCCAGGGGTCCAGCTCGCAGATTATCTTAGAGAGCGCCATCCAGAAGAAATGACCATCGTTATCCAACATCAATTTTGGGGGCTTGAGATTGATCCTCGGGGATTTTATGTGACCCTAAGCTTCAGTGATTCTCAAGAACAGATCTATGTCCCTTTTCATGCCTTGTTGAGCTTTATGGATCCTTACGCAAAATTTGGCCTCCAATTTACACCACCAGCTTTTGTTGAAAAACAAGAACCCCCCCCTCTTGTTCAGCTCTCATCTTCTGATGAAACAAAAGATAACGTTGTGACCTTAGATCAATTCCGGAAGAAATAATCAAAGAAAACCCCCTTGAACCTTTTGTATTAAAGGTAAAAAAGTTTGTGGTTAGGATGAATTTGTAGTATAATAATTATTATACAAGGCTTTATTCTTATTGACTAGGACAGGGAATGGATTTCTTATTTAAAAAGCTTAAAGGTTTGATATCTACGAAGACCTTTACCCAAGATATGGGGGCGATAGCTATCATGGCCGCTATCCTTCTTGTTGTTTTGCTGGGATTTGGGGCATTAACCGTCGACGTTGGCATTTGGTATAATCAAAAAAATAAATTGCAAGTTGCTGCCGACGCAGGCGCAACGGCTGGCGTCATTGCATTGAGTAAAACAGGCGAGGATACATATAAAAATTATGTAAATAAAGATCTTGTTTTAAATGGATGTTCCGCTGATACGGGCTGTACTGTTGTTGCTATTAATAACCCTCCAGCAAGTGGGCCGAACGTAGGAAATGATACAGCTGTCGAAGTGATTCTTTCGCAGCCTGCTGAAACTATTTTATCTAGTATAATTTTTGCAACCCCCCCAACTATTGGCGCCCGCGCCGTTGCAGGGCTTCATATCCAACCTCTTTGTGTTATCTCTCTTAAAGGGGCAGCTACCGGTATAGAGGCTGTGGGGCTGAGTAAACTTAACGCAGAAAACTGTGGAATTTATGTAAACTCGCCTGCTTCTGATGCTATTACAGCAAAAGGCGGTGCCGAGATTAACGCTAAGCTTATAAACGTTGTCGGGGGAACAGATACTTCAGGAGGAGGAACAATTAATGGGACAGTCAACACAGGCGTTCCTCCCCTTGATGATCCGCAGAGCGGCCTTACTATACCCTCCTTTTCAGGATGTGATCAAACGAACTACGCGTTGCCTACCGGTTCAGATACTCTCAATCCTGGCGTGTATTGTGGAGGAATTACAGTCACAACGACGGGAACACTGACCATGAATCCTGGGACCTATATTTTGACAGAACAATCATTACCAGCTGTAGGTTCATTGCCTGGAGATTTCAGAGTGACTTCACAAGCAACGGTTAATGGTAATGGCGTTACCATTATTCTTACGCATGCTGGTGCATCAGCGGGATTTGGTACAGCTACTATTGCAGGAGGAGCAACCCTTAATTTAAGTGCTCCTACCAGTGGCGATTTTTCAGGAATCTTGTTTTATGGAGATCGGGCGTCATCACCAGGTCCACTCCCCCATATGTTTGTAGGGGGAAGCACTCAAAATTTGGATGGCGTTATTTATTTTCCAACCACCGACGTTCAATTTTCTGGGAATGCTGGCGGACAAACAGGCTGTACCCAGCTCATCGCCTCAGGAATTACATTAACTGGGACATCTACATTTACTAACGGGTGTTTGCCGCCAAATGAAGCAAGTTTTGGAACATTTACATTTCTTGAATAGGAATGATGGAGATTTTAAATGGTGTTTAAAGACCGTTTTTTAAAGAACATCAAAGGTAATGTTGCAATTGAGTTTGCCATTGTAATTCCATTTCTCTTTATTCTTTTGTCAGGGATAATGAATTTTGGTTTAATTCTTGCGAATCAAAATCAACTCAATAGCATTGTAAGTGCGGGGATTCTTTATGCTGCAGGTCATGACAAAACAACATCTGAAGTGGAGGCAGTTATGCAAGGTGTGACAAGCATGTCTTCCTTAAACATTGAAGTCTCTGACTCTTGTCAGTGCTTAGGGGGTGGAAGTGTAGCATGTTCAAGTACTTGTCCAGAGGGGGGGACACCAGGACGCTATATAACAGCAAAAGCAACAAGCGAAGTCGACCTTTTAGCCCCTGCCTTTATTATTGACAATCCCTTTCCTACAAGCAGTCAGGGTACCATTCGTACCGAATAGAAGGGCAAATAGATGCAACTTAGTAAATCTAGACGAGATTTTATAAAAAGCGAAAAGGCAGCTTCAGCTATCGAATTTGCTATTATTTTGCCTGTCTTTCTCCTTTTTATATTCGGCATCATTCAACTCGGATACGTTATGTGGGGGTATGCTTCTCTAGAATATGCACTCACGGCTGGCGCTCGCTTTGCTTATGTCTATCCTACAAGTTCGGCCACAACTATTAAAAATTATACTTTGTCAAAAGTTGATTATTTAGGGTCTGCTATTTCTATAGAAGCTTCAATCACTCCGAACGTTGAAGCTGACATTACAGGTACGTTTTCCTTTACGCCTTTTTACATACTAATTGATCCTATTGAAATAACAACAACGGTTCATCAAGTCCTTCCTCCACCAGCATAAAAGAGTGCTTTTATTTGAGAAGGTCTAAGACTCGTATAACGGCAGGCCCCGCAACAAAAATATAAATGCATGGGAAAATAAATAACATCATAGGAATCGTTAATAAGGTCGGCAGCTTGTTAGCTCTTGTCTCTGCTTCTAATAAACGATCTTGGCGAAATTGCTCTGAAACAGTTCTCATTGTCTGGGCGATAGGCGTTCCGTATTGCTCTGCTTGTTGGATATTGGAGATGATAGCCTTAAAATAAGGCGAATCCATGCGATCACTAAAATTCTGCAAGGCTCGTTGACGGTCAGAAAACATGTTAAGTTCAATGGATAACAGGGCGAGCTCATAGCCTAACTCTGGTGAAATTTGTGAAATCTCTTGGGCAACTCTTTGAATTGTTGCAGAAAGGCTTAGTCCCGATTCAGTACAAAGGACCATAAGGTCAAGAGCTGCGGGAAAAGCTTTGCGAATTTTTTCTTGGCGAATTTGAACAAGCTTGTACAAAACAATGTCAACAAAATAAGAACCAGATAAACCAGCCGCTAATATAATAATAATTTTTAATATTACGGAAAGCTCAATGAAAGAAAAGAGAACGATGGCTGTAATGCCTGAAAATAAGGTTGATGTTCCAATTTTAGCCATTCCATAATAAAAAGCAGCATTTTCTGCAGGAAAGCCAGCCATGAAGAACAGTTTACGAATGGATTCCTTTTCTTTACGTCCAGACTTTTGAATTTTTTCAATGAATGCTTGGAGACGCGGAAATTTCGTGGTTTGGAAACCTTCGTAAACCCTTTTTACTTCCTCTTCTTCATGAAGAAGCGTTTCTTTATAACTTATAAGTTCCTTTAGCCTTGCTTTAAATAAATCGCCTTGCTGTAGTTTTATTAAAAACGAAAGAATGAACGCTATTATAAGAAAGGCAAGAAGAAATGTGAGAAGGTCACTTGCGCTAAACATCTAATATACATCCTTGTAGGACATCCGAAGTATAATCGTAATGCCTGTAGCCAGAAGAACCGATCCAATTATAAGTAAGAACTTTCCAGGTTCTGTTGTGAATAGGGGATCTAAATATGTTGGACTTGAGATGTAAATGATAGTTAATGAAAGAAAAGGGAGGCATGCTAAAACAAAGGCCGTCATGCGAACTTCTACTGTCAAGGATTTTACTTTCTCGCGTAGAATCTCTCGCCCACGAATTATGCGCGCAAGGTTTTCAGCAGCCTCCGCAAGGCTTCCCCCGGTTTCTCTTTGCAAGACAAATACAATGGATAACATACGAAATTCATCAACTCCAATTCTATTGGACATGTCGGCTAATACATCTTCTGCGCTTTCTCCAAGATGCATTCTATCGCTTATTCTTCTAAAGGCTTTGCCAATAATTCCCTTTTGTTGATCAGCTATCATCTCAAGGGCTCTTTCAGTCGAAAAACCTGCCCGCAAGGCTCGCCGCAGGATATCTAAAGCTATGGGAAATTCTCTAAGGAAGGCCTCTTTTTGGCGGTTTCTTAAAAAAGTAAGGACTGCCCATGCAGAGAAAGAAGAGGCGCAAACCCCAATTAACGCTGAAGTAAGATAATTTATTTGATAATATAACAATAAAAAAACAAAAAGAAACACCCCAAAAGAAGAAAAGAGACTAATAAAATAAAAGGGTGATATTTCTAACCCTGCTTGTTGCATCCATTGGCGCAGCCCTTCGACTTTTTGAAGCTTACTTTGAAGGAAGAAATCTGAGGGACTCTGCTCTTTGATAAGAGAAAGGGCTTCTTTCCTCTCTTCTTCTGGAGTTGCAACAAGTTGATCAAGTTTTTTTTTCCGGTTTTTTTCCTCTTTTTCTCTCATTTGACGAATATAAACAATATAACCATATATAATGAAGAAGAAAATAACAGCTAAAGCTGGATAGAAATAAGTGTTTAAATCAGTCATTATTATCTCATTATATCTTTAAGTTGTTTATCAAGCCCGTAAAATCGGGCTTTGTCGATAAAGCGAGGCGTGACACCGCAAGGCTTAAAGTCGCCGCGAATAAAGACTTGCTTTGTTTTAACATCTGTCACGTCTTCCTTATATTCAAATTTAAAGAGATCATGCGTTACAATAATATCTCCTTCAATTCCGACGATTTCTGTTATTTCGGTCACACGGCGAACACCATCTCGCATGCGCTCAGTGTGAACAATAAGTTGTATGGCTTCAGATACAAGTGATCGTAGAACACGAAGGGATAATTCATAGCCCGCCATAGACATCATATTCTCAAGTCGAATGAGAGCTTCCCGGGGACGGTTGGCGTGAATTGTAGACATTGACCCATCATGGCCTGTGTTCATAGCTTGAAGCATGTCGATTGTTTCTTCTCCACGGACCTCACCAACAATAATTCGATCGGGACGCATCCGCAAAGCATTGCGAACCAAATCGCGAATTTTAACTTCGCCTTCACCTTCTATGTTAGGCGGGCGACTTTCAAGGCGAACGACGTGCGGTTGTTGAAGACGAAGTTCAGCTGAATCTTCTATAGTTACAATGCGCTCATTAGGATCAATGAGTTGAGATATTGCATTCAAAAGAGTAGTTTTCCCAGAACCTGTACCTCCAGAAATAAGGAGATTAAGGCGGCATTTTGCAGCAATTTTTAATAAATCACCCATCTCCTTTGAGAAGTTCGAATTTTCTACCATACGATCAAGTGTAATGTTTACACGAGAGAACTTACGAATGGAAATGGCGGTTCCATCCAAGGCAAGGGGAGGAAGAATAATGTTAACACGACTGCCATCTGAAAGACGAGCATCCACCATTGGGCTAGCTTCGTCAACGCGTCTTCCCACACGACTTGCTATACGCCTTGCAATTTGTTGGAGATGTGCTTCATCATGAAATTTAACATCAGTGACCTTTTGGAGTTTACCTTTGCGTTCAATATAGACGTTATTGGGCCCATTGATTAATATATCGGTTATAGAATCATCAGAAACGAGGTCTTCAAGGGGGCCAAGTCCTATCATGTCATCAACTAAGGATGTTGCGAGCTGTTTTTGTTCCTTTACATTGATTTTTATGTCATTTGCGGTTGTGAAATCCCCGATAAACCTTTCAATTTCTTTCCGCAGCATTTCGGGTGGCATTTCATTAGCGGCCACCAAGTCAATTCTCTCCATAAGAGATTCATAAGCTTTAACCTTAAATTGATTAAAAAAATCTTCTTGAGAAACAGAGGATTTTAAATTTTGTATGTCTCTTTTATCGTTCTTAAGTGCGGTGGTATTTAAAGTAAACTTGCCTTCTTCACCTGATTTTTGCCCAAATCCTGCCATCTTTAGCTCTCAGTTTTTTGAGTGTATCAATTCAATGATAGAAGATAATGATTAAAATTGTTTAAAGATTATTTCTTGAAAAAGCCCCAGAAAGATTTTTCTTCCTCTTTTGTAGTCTTGAGGCCTTGTATGTCATCAGCAATTTTTCGAACATAGGAAATAAGAGGAGATTTTGCCTCAAAAGTGACTTTATTTATTTCTGCAAGCTCCGTTATTACAGATTCATTATAGGGAATAATATGATTAACTTCACGCTTTAGTGCCCCTTCAAAATCTTCAGGGTTAAGAACTCCTTTAAGGTTTTTTATATATTTATTCAAAACTAACATGAGACGATGATCTAACCTATCCTCTCCGAGAGCGTTAAAAATCCTGCCAGAGTCTCTAAGACCGGCAAGCGAAGCTTCTGTGATGACAAGCCGGACATTTGATTGATCCATAGCATATTTCCCAATTTCATTAAAGTTATGAGGAATATCTATCATAACGTAATGGAAAAGCTTTGTGAGATAGCTTAAAAGCTGTTCTAAACTAGTGTTTGTATAGCTTTTTCTGTCATCTAAAGGAATTTCAGAGCTAAGGACATACAACCGTTCGTTAACAGAATTGAATAACCGTTCTAGAAACAATTGGTCGATACGCTCTGGATCTTCAAGGGCTGTGTTCAAACCATCATTAGATCTTAAATTGAAATAAAGAGCTGTTGTGCCAAAATGAATGTCCAAATCAACCAAAATAACACGTCGTGACCTTTCAATTGCCATTATGGATGCGAGCGTGTTTGCAATATATGACGTTCCAACACCTCCTCGTGCTCCCAGCAGTGTAATAATTTTCCCTGATTTTGCTTGGCTGATTTTTTCTCCTTCACTCCCAAACACCATATTTTTTAAAGATCGGCTGACAATATCTGCAAACAAAGGTTTAATTAAATAATCATGGATACCCAACTTTATAAGATCTCGATAAAGCACCACGTCATTTCGATTTCCAATGGCAAGCACATTTACCCCAGGCTCACAAATTTCTGAAAGCTTTAAAAGGTCAGAAATGGGAAGATCTGATTTAGAAATATCAATGATGAGGTATTCGGGGGATCTATTTTGACCGAAATACTTAATTGCTTCGCGTATACCACCTTGAAGGACTTCACCACTCTCAATATCAATTCCCTTTAAGACTTTTTTTACAATATCAATATCCCCTTGATCTTCAAGAATAGCGATGAGTTTTTTTAGTTTTTCTTTTTTCTTTGTCGTAGCCACTAATATCCCACTCCGGAGGTTTGAGTTGTTGCTGCAGTACCACTCTCTTCTGATTGAGTTGGTGTTACATTCGTTTCAGTTTCTTGAAGCTGTTTGATTGTATCTGTACGATAGCGGTTAACGCCTGCTGCCATGACAGTGCCGTCGGATACACCTACGGGACGTCCATCGATAAGATCTCGAGGATTGGCGACCATTATCCCTAAATTTGCCGTATCAGCACATCCAAAGTTGCTATGAGTATATTCTTGAAGAGCACTACCAATAGGTTGGGAAAAATCAGCACAAGAAGGGGGGATAACAAGAAAATATTCGATGAAAAGATTCACATCTGAAGGAGCACCCTTCTTACCTTTACAAGCACTAGGGACTTGTTCAACGCTGATGAGATTGTAGGCGATTCCATATCTTACAAGCTCACGCTGAATACCCTTAATTCTTTTTTGTGAATGCGCCCCATTTTCTTCTAGTGTTACAACGACGGCAGAAGGACGAGGAGCGTTTGCTTTCAAGAACTGAAGAAGCTTCTTTTTTTCAGCATCTCCAAGGGTTATGCCTTTGCTAGAATAGTGGATGGTATGCGTATAGTATGCTCGTTCAATCTTGTTCTTTTTAGGGCTTTCAGCAGGTGTCCATTCTGCAACCTTTGGTGCACATCCTGAGAGTAAAGTGATTAGTAGGAGGCTATATTTATAAAACTTCATCTTTCCCCTCTTTACTCAATACTAAATCCAGCTGGGCCGATCAAACGAACCCCTCCAGGGCCAAAAACTGGAGCCTGACCTTTTTGAGATGTTTGTTTAACAAGACGACGCTCAAAAATTTGTTCAATGAAGGATGCGAAATTTAATCCATCGGTCGGTAAGTTCATTTCTTTTCCAGAGATTGGCTCTACAAGATAAGGCGTAACTAAAATCACAAGCTCCGAGTCTCCTCTGATAAAGGCATTAGATCTAAATAAGGCTCCTAAAATGGGGAGATCACCCAACCCGGGAAGGGCTTCAATTTGAGAAGCACTTGTATTCTTTAAAAGTCCTGCGATAGCAAAGGTTTGGCCGCTTCCAAGTTGAATGGTTGTTTCTGCTCGCCTTGTTAGAATGCCGGGAATCGTAGCATCAAACAAGACAACAGAATTTTGGTGATCAAGCTCGCTCACTTCTGGGCGAACACGCATGCTGATTAAATTTCCATCAAGGACGGTTGGCGTAAAAGCAAGGCTAACACCATACTGCTTAAATTGGATGGTAGTCGTTTGAAAGTTTTGAGGAACAGGGTAAGGAAACTCACCACCTGCGAGAAAGCTTGCCGTTTCACCAGAAACGGCGACCAAATTCGGTTCTGCTAAGATTGTGATCAGCCCATCCCGAGAGAGCAAATCTATGGCGACGTTAACATTCACATCGGCATTTCTATAACCAAAGCCTAAGGCGCTGACATTAGCAGCAGGCTGTGTCGTCGTAGCTTGTTCTATAGATGTAACGTCATTCGATAAAATAGGGGTTGTCGTAAAAGGAGATCTATTTGCAAGAGCGCCAAATTTAAAAGTACCATTCGCAACATCTCCAATTTTGCTAATAGCTGCTTGCCAATCAAAACCTAACCTATTAATTACACTTCTTGCAACTTCTGCAATCTTAACACGAAGGTTTACTTGAACTGGGGGTTTAATCGTCAAGCGGTTTATGACGAATTGAGCGTCACTTTCAGCATTTGCCGTTGATTTTTTGAGAAAACTCTCTGCAAGGGCTCGGATGTCCTCCGCAACTTGCGGTGAATCGACAGGACCTTCTAAAACGATACCTCCTGAGATTCCCTTAATCTCGACAAGTTCTCGAGGATCATAGGCAGCAACGAGTTCTTTTAGCTTTTTTAGATCGTAACGAACAACAATTTCAAGGCTTAAAACTTCTTGTCCCTTTGCATTCATAGCAAAAAGGTTCGTAGAACCTGATTTTTTCCCAAAGACATAAGCCGTTGTTTTGTTGCTAAGTTGAACGTCCGCAATTTCAGGGTTTGCAATAAAAATTTCAGAAACCTCTGTATCGAACTTGATAACCTGTGCTCCGTCTATAGCAAGGTTAAGAACTTTAGCATAGGCCGCGGAAAGTAAAGTTATGCTAAAGGCAAGAAGGATAAGCCCATGCTTTCTTAATGATTTCATCTTGCCCTTAAACTTTACGTTCATCAACTTTTCACCCCTTCTCTTTTTTCCTTAACCAATATGTCTTTTTTACTCATTGACCTGAACTTGTGTTTTTTGATTGCCTTTCATCAAGGTAACTGTCCCAGTTTTTATCTCTTCAACCACTTGCTCTTTAGTCTCAGCAACACTATATAAGCTTAAGCTTAATGTCCCTTCTCTAGAAGAGGCAGTAATGAGTTCGGCTTCCGCAGGGGTTACTTCAAGGGTAGCAACTTTTGGAACAACAGGCTTGTCTGAGGACGTGTCTAATTTCGTATCAAAAGCCAAAACTTTTAGATTACGAGCAATTGTTAGGCTCTGGCCGGTTTGATTGACGGTTTTAGATAAAATAACATCAACATAATCTCCTGGAATAATGAGCCCACTACTGGATGTTTCTGCCGTAACGGGTATTGAAATAGCTCTTTTCCCGGAGGGTAAAATCGCCGCTAAAATTCCCTTCTCACCTTGTTTTATAAAATTTGATAGGAAAACAGGCTCTCCCTTATCAAGCTCCTCAAGAACAACAGCGCCCACAAGACTTTGAAGGTTTAGCGTTCCTTCTTTAATATACGTTTCTTGAAGCGCCGCTTCTGGCCACAACTGCCATACCAAATCTTCTGACTTGATCTTTTCTCCAATATTTAAATGTTTCCCAGCAACAAGAATTTTATTTTTACTTACTGCTTCGGGAGAGGGTTTTATTACCCCCTCCTCGCTAACAATAAAAAACCTTGTCAGAAAAGCAATGCTGATGGCAAGAACGATAGCGACGAATAATCCAATTAGGTCTCTAAATCTCATTTTTTTGCTTTTTCAATCCTTAAAACATTTGTTTCAGCATAATGATGGCCCCAACAGCAATCGCAATCCCATAAGGAATTACTTTTGGTTTTATATGTTCACGTTTCCCTTTTTCAGGACCGATACCGCTTCCGAGCCATATTGCTTGGAACAAAGGCATTCGCTCTTCTAATCTTTGGATCAAATTCCAAATGAAATCTGATAACCAATCAAGGAAATGTTGGGCTGTGAGATAAAGAAGCGCAACAGCACCGCCTACTAAGGATGTATAGATAACAAAAGGGATGACGTCTGGATAACCCATCCAAAGAGCAACAACACTAAAATACTTTGCATCTCCTGCTCCGAATATTTTTGAAAGGAAAAAAATTACGCAAATGGCTAGGACAACTCCGAAAACTACTAGAGAATTCATGATTTCATCGAACCCCAGAATAAAAGGCATAGTAAGCCCATAAAGGACTAAAAGCCCAATTAAGAGACTATTGGGGATGCGATAAAAGCTGAAATCATAAAGCCCAACAAGAACATTTAAGAGAATAAAAATTATTTTTGTAAGTAAAATCAACATGTTTCCTCTCTAATCGCTTTCTTGCCAAGGGCGGGTTTCATCCAAAGGTACGGTATGGTTTTTAGGAATTATACCAGCATAATTCTTTGTTTCACGAATTGCTTCCATGTAAGCGACATTATTCGCAACCATGTCATCCGAGAGATCCATACGTCCGATTTTCTTTGCCATATTCGTATCACCCGCAAGTCCATATGCCAAAGCAAGGTTTTGTCGAACGCGCGGCGTTGCATTGGGTGAGCAAACAAGCCTTTCAAGGATACGGATAGCTTCAGCTTCATGGCCCGCAAGGGCCATAGAAAGAGCAAGATTACTTTCATAGGATATGGCTAAGGGATCTAAGTCCATTGCAGCACGATAATTTGCTTGGGCCAATTCATGATCTCCCAGCATATCGAGAGCAATTCCGTATCCATTAAGCGCTCTTGCAGAGTGGGGGTTCTTACAAAGTGCTTTTTCAAAAGCCTCCAACGCATTTTCCGGTTGATCCATCACAAGGTGGACCATTCCCAAACCAACATAAGCATCAGAAGATTTTGGAAAGAGGGTGATAGCCTTTTCAAAGGTTAATTTTGATTCGGGGATGGCATTAACATCTAAAAGAGAAAAACCTAACCCAATGTAGGCGGGCTCACAAAGCACATCTTCTTTGATAACTTCTCTAAAATCATGGATGGCTTCGGGGACGTCGCCACGTGAACGCGCCATTTGAGCCGTTATCAACTTAGGATGTTCTGTATGAGGGGGAGAGATGATGTCCGAAGCACAGCCTGACAAAAACACGAGACAGGCAAACGAAAGATAAAGTGTCCAAGGCCGCACGTCATTACCTCTAAAGAATTTTACAAGTTTAAAACTTAAAGAAAATTTAGCATAAATTCAACGAAAACCATAGGGGTCATTAAAAGAAAAGCTTTTGATGGGAAACCGTTGCGAGATTGCAACGCTTTATATTCGAAGAAAAAACTAGCATTTCTCTATGATATATGAGAAAACCAACAATGTTTGTAAAGATAATATCTTTCGTCTCGAAGTCTTCTCCATCGATTCCCCTTAGTATTTGGGTTTTGGGAGGTGTGTCTTTTTTAATAAAAATTTCTTCGGTTATTGTTTATAGCCTTACACCCCTATTTGTCACTCAAATCTTAGGAGCAAGCACTCTCGCTCTCGGCTTTTTAGAAGGATTTGTCGAGGCTATTGCCCTTTCAAGTAAGATTTTTTCAGGAATTTTAAGTGACTGGATTCATAAAAGAAAAGGAATTATTGCCTTTGGGTATGGTTTAGCTTTTATATCTCGCCCCATTCTTGCCCTCTCAACAACCATGGGTGGGGTATTTTTAGGAAGGGCCTTTGATCGCATCGGGAATGGCCTTGACGCAACGCCAAGAGATGCCTTGGTCGGAGATTTAGCTCCTTCTGAAATCAAAGGAGCTTGCTATGGATTAAGGGAATCCCTTGCACGAGCCGGTTCGTTTGTTGGATCCTTGGTAGCCGTGGCTTTTCTTTGGATAACGCAAAATAATTATCCTCTTGTCTTTTGGATTGCTTCAATTCCAACGGCCTTAGCTCTTTTTCTTCTTATGGGCTTTGTCAAAGATCCTCTTCGTGAGAAATTCGAAAAAAAGAAAAATCCGAAACATTTAAGGCTTCAAGATATATATCATTTACCTTTAAATTTTTGGCTTACGCTTGTTTTAAGCGGCGTCTTTATGCTCTCAAATTTTTCAGGGGCTTTTTTAATTTTAAAGGCTCAAAACACAGGATTAGTGCTTTACCTTGTTCCGCTCGTGATGGTGATTCAAAATATAGCCACAGCTTCCACTGCCTACCCCGTAGGATACCTTTCCGATAAAGTGGGACGCAGGCCAATGATGGCCTTAGGCATTTCTCTTGTGGTCATCTCAGACCTTTTTCTCGCTACGGGTCAGTCCATTTTTCCTGTCCTTTTTGGAGTTTTTCTTTGGGGAGCTCAAATGGGAATTACTCAAAGTCTCCTTGCTATTTTATTAGCGGATTCCTGTCCCCAAGATTTAAGAGGAACGGGGTTTGGACTTTTTCACCTCATCAATGGATTGTGTCTTATTACAGCCAATATTATGTCAGGGTGGGTGTGGAATGAAGCGGGACCTTCTGTGATGTTTTTTCTAAGTGGCTTGATTGCAGCTAGCTCTACATTTGTACTTTTTTTTATCCATAAAAAGACACCTTGCCCAATAAAAGGTAAGAAGTTAGGTTAGGATCATATAAAAACCTTAGATTAAGAGGAGTCGAGATGAGAGGTTTACTTTGCCGTCACAAGAACTTTTTCCCTATTCTTATAGCCTTTTTTATGGCAACTCTTACTGTGAGTGAGGGAAAAGCTGAGAAGGAAAATCACGCTCTTCGTATTACCCCCCTTCCTTTGCTCAGAGTCGACTCTCATCCTCAGATTCATCCTCTCGTTGAAGAGACAACTCTTTCTGAAGACAATCCAACGCCAAAAAGGGAAGTTGAGGACGAAATTGAAGAAAAATCAGAATTAAAGTCTCTTTCAGCTCATACTGACGAGAGGGTACCTTTAGGATTCATAACCGTAACTCAAGATCTTCAAAATCAAAAATGGTATCTTTTTGCAGCCGCAAAAAGGGGAATGCGTAATCCCAATAATATAATAGAAGTTATTTCAACAGGAGAGACTCAAGAGATATCTTCTAAGGCTGAGGCTGTTAAAAATCTTCTCGTAGATATGGGAATAAGCCCAGAACAGATTCATGTTTTTTCAGCAAAAATCGAAAACGAAGGAGAGGAAGACGGCCCCATTTCAGAGGGGAAAATTTATCTTTTTAGTAAAGAAGCTTCTTGATCCTTTTAAAGGATTATTTCCTTTCCCTAAGCTTTTTCCAGTAAACGAGTCGCTTTTGAATTTCACGCTCAAATCCTCTCTCCACAGGCTGGTAAAAACTTTTTCGTGAAATTTTCTCTGGAAAGTAGCTTTGCCCAGAAAACCCTTCAGGAGTGTCGTGGTCGTAAATGTATCCTTTTCCATATCCCTCGCTCTTCATCAACTTTGTTGGAGCATTGAGAATATGTTGAGGGGGCATTAAAGACCCTGAGGATTGCGCTTCTTTAAGAGCCTTTGGAAACGCACGATAAAGTGCATTTGATTTGGGAGCGGTTGCCAAGTAAACCAGGGCTTGAACAAGAGCAAGCTCTCCCTCAGGAGAACCAAGGCGTTCATACGCTTCTACACCCGCTAGGACTTGGACCAAAGCTTGAGGATCTGCAAGTCCAATATCTTCTGAGGCAAAACGAATCATGCGTCGACCAATGTAAAGAGGATCCTCTCCCCCTTCTAACATCCTTGCAAACCAATAAAGGGCCGCATCAGGATCAGATCCTCGTAAGGATTTATGGAAGGCACTTATAAGATTGTAGTGTCCTTCTTGACTCTTATCATAAAGAGGCGCGCGTTTTGTCAGAAGTATTGAAAGTTCTTTAGAATCAAAAGGTTTTATTGATTTCTCTTCAGAAATAACTTCAATAAAGTTTAAAAGCATGCGTCCGTCGCCATCCGCCATTTCAATGAGAAAAGCCCTGGCCTCTTCCGCCAGTGGAAGAGGGTGTTTTAAATAAACCTCTGCGCGTCTTATTATTTCTTCTAAATCTTCAGCTGAGAGGCGATGGAGACGAAACACCTGACATCTTGAGAGAAGAGCTCCATTTAATTCAAAGGATGGATTTTCCGTCGTTGCACCGATAAGAGTAATAATTCCTTTTTCCACATAAGGAAGAAAACTATCTTGCTGAGCTCGGTTAAACCGATGAATTTCATCAACAAAGAGAAGGGTTGAATGTCCTTCTTCAAAAGTGTTTTGAGCCTTCTCAAAAATTTTCTTGAGCTCACCTACCCCAGAAAAAATTGCTGAAAGAGATACAAACGGCATATGGCAAGCTTGGGCAAGGATATGAGCAAGGGAGGTTTTTCCAGAGCCTGGGGGTCCCCAAAAAATCATGGAATACAGTTGCTTCTTTTCAATAAAGCGTGTGAGAGGTTTACCTTCACCAATAAGATGCTGTTGTCCTACAACGTCGTTGAGATTTAGAGGTCTCAATTGTTCAGGAAGAGGTGTGGGTTTCTTTACCACTATTCCCTAACCCTAAAGGTTAAGATTTCGCCTCGACGGAGGAGATTGATTGTCCAATCAGGAGCTGCTTTTTTCAAGAAGGTAATGGCTTCTTCTTTGGTACGGATTTTGTTTTTGTTAATTGAGAGGAGAATATCACCAGGCTCAATGCCTAATTGGGTCGCAGGCGCTGTCTCGGAGAGGTTAGAAATTACAACGCCTTGCTTCATAGGATTAACGCCCATTTCAAGAGCAAGAGCGGGAGATAGGTCTTGTACGCTTGCTCCTTGAAGAGGATTTCTTCCTTTAATTAAGAGAGGGTTAGAATCCTTTGCTTTTAGAGGTTCTTCAAGGCAAAGTCGTATTTTTTTCTCTATTCCCTTTCGAAAAACAAGAAACTCAACCTCCTTTCCTAAAGGAGAGGTGGCCACGAGATAATCTAAAGTCGCATCATCCACGATGCGTTTTCCGTCAAAGGAAGCAATGAAATCCCCCCTTTTAATTCCTGCTTGATCCGCGGAGCCACCAGGGTAAATGTTTTGAACAAGGATACCATAGGGATAGGAAAGACCTAATTCATGCGCGATTTCGTTATTAACGGAAACAACTTCGATGCCAAGCCAAGGACGCGTCACCCTCCCTTCTCGTTCAACGCTTTTAACAATGGGAATAGCAAGACTCGTGGGAATCGCAAATCCGATTCCCATTGACCCTCCCGTTTTTGAATAAATTGCTGTGTTGATGCCCACCAAGCGCCCATCCGTTGTCACAAGGGGGCCTCCTGAATTTCCAGGATTTATGGCCGCGTCCGTTTGGATAAAGGAACGAAAATCATTAATTCCTTCCTGGCTTCGTGAGAGCGCCGAGATGATCCCAGATGTTACCGTTTGGCCGACTCCAAAGGGATTTCCAATGGCAAGAACGATATCGCCAACCTCAAGGTCTTCTTCCTGTGGACTTATAGTAAGGTAGGGTAAATCTTTTCCATCCTCAATTTGAAGAAGGGCCAGATCGGTTTTTTTGTCTGTAGTAACCAGCTTTGCAACGAATTCCTGCCTATTAGAAAGAACAATCCGAATAATGTCTGCATTCTCTATGACATGGTAGTTAGTTAAAACAAGCCCATCTTTACTTATGATAACACCAGAACCTAAAGAATTTTGAGTATTTCTTTCTTCTGGATTACGATTGTCAAAAAATTGTTGAAAAAAAGGATCTTCCATAAAGGGGGAGCGCGGATAATTAACTTTTACATCTTGAGAGGCGTAGATATTTACAACAGCCGGGGCTACTTTTTTGACCACGGGAGCATAGCTGAGGACCACCTCCTCGCGACGATGAGGAACTTGTTTGCTCTCTTCCTTTATCTCTGGAATACGTTCTTTACACGCTGTTAAAGAAAAGCAGAGAAGCACAGGGAAAAATAATTGCCTTAAAATTTGCATGGGCTCATGAATCTGTTAGCGAAAGGATTACATTTATTCAGTTTATCACTGAGTCGGGAAGAACGAAAAGAAAAACTTTACAAAAGGTTTAATTGGCCTGTTCACACTTGTTTAAGAAAATAATAGAGTTTTGATTCTGTTGTTAGCGCGTAAGGATGGCAAGCCAGTGTTCAGCTTCGGCCCGTCTCTTGACAGATACCTTCTTACTTTTGCTCACGCGAGCAAATATCTCCTCCGCTGCTTTATCAGTAAGAAGGGTTTCGGTTTTGAATTTAACGTGAATGACGGCGCGCGCAAAATCAGCATCAGCCCGCATCCAGGCAGGAGCATGCAGGTTTTGACACACACTACCAAGTATCTTCTGTGCCTCAGCAGCTGTAAATTCTCGGGTTCGCCCTTGGGCGCGCATAATTGCACGCCAGTAATCTGATGTAACTCGCATCCATGGAGGACTATCCGGGTTTTGACTCACATAGGTCAAAAACAACATCACCTCATAATCTGTAAAGTCTTGGATTCTCTTTTGAGCGCACATGATGGTACGCCTGAAATCAGCTTCCAAAGCTAAAGAAGCATCCTTCGACGTAATCTCATGAAAAAGTCTGCATGCCTTCTTATAATCTGGGAGAACGAATTTTCCATTTGAGAAAGGGTTTGCCCACGTAAATAAAGCCTGCAGTCCTTTTGAAGGTAAAGAAGCATTACTCCATTTGCTAACCTCTTTAAAAAGCCCAGATGCTTTCTTATAATTTGGAAGAACATATTCTCCATTTAAGAAAAACATTGCCCCCGCTTGTAAGGCCCAGGGACGTTTTAATTCTTCTTTAGCTTGCCAAAAGATATCGCGAGGAAGACGAGCTATACGTATAGTACCATCCTTCTCTACTATATTTTGTTCTATTTTAAGCTTACTTTCTTTTAAAAGTTCTCTCCACATGCAGGCACTATAACTTGTCATTTTGAGTTGTCTCGAAGCCTGAGCGAGACGCCCTAAAGATAGAGCGTCCAGAAAAAAAGTTATTTTATAAAGTATCTCTTCCGGCAATGCCTCTAAATAAGAGCAAGAGATGGCGGCACCCTTATTAGATCCTTGCTGTCCCTGTGTTCGTGACGGTTCATCAGTACAATCGGGAGGTTCCTTCGCTTTTAAAAAAGGTTGTGTTACAGAATGAACACTATTCACGGACAAGCACTCTCCTTTTTCTATTTCCTCTGGAGAAAAAGCAGAAGCCCAATGCGTTAAATGCATGCATGCAACTAGAATTAATAATAGTTTATAGATCATTTGTAAGATATCCATAATAACAGTTTTTAAATATTGTTGCAGCTGTCACTTAGTTGAGACAGCTGCTCCCGGAGCAAATTTAACAAAGAAAGCAAAAAACTCAAGATAACAAAAAGTGCATCCTCAATCGAGAATGGTTTTTTGAGGCAGAGCCTCAAGGCTAACGCTCCACCCTTTGTAAATTATACACGAATTTTTCGTTAATGCATTTAAAATCTGTGCGAAAAATATTTTTTACACCAAAGCGTTTCCTTGGCTTCGACACCCCTCCGGGAACTGCTGTAGTTGAGATAATTTTTGTTCATGGAGCCTAGTTTATCACTGAGTCGGGAAGAACGAAAAGAAAAACTTTACAAAAGTGTTTCGTTGGCTTTTAAAAGTTAATCCTAGTGAATATAGTACTTTCCCATGATAAAGCTTGAAAATCTTACGGTTAGAATTGCTGGAAGAACCCTCATTGAAAACCTTTCTTTAACCCTTAATGAGAGACATCATTACGGGTTAATTGGCCGTAATGGGACAGGAAAGTCTACTTTTTTTAAGATCCTTCTCAAGACTCTTCACCCTGATATGGGCTCCGTCGCGTTTCCTTCCCGTGTTCGTGTGGGACATATTGCTCAGGAAGCTCCTTCAGGGTCTTCAACACCTCTTGATGTGGTTATGAGTGCTGATCTTGAACGTCTGAAACTGATGAAACAACTCGAAGCGGGAGATAATCCGGAAAACATCGCTGATATTTATGAGCGCCTTATGGTAATAGATGCCTTTACAGCCGAAAGTCGGGCTTCCAGTATTTTGGCGGGTCTTGGGTTTTCTCAAGAGATGCAACTCAAACCGTTGTCTACTTTTTCTGGAGGGTGGCGCATGCGTGTCTCGCTTGCTTCTCTTCTTTTTTCTAAGCCAGATTGGCTTTTATTGGATGAGCCAACAAACCACCTAGACCTTGAAGCTTCCTTGTGGTTAGAGGATTACCTTAAGCACTATCCAAAAAGCCTTTTAATCATTAGCCATGATCGTCACCTTTTGAATGTTGTTTGTGACAGAATTCTTTTTTTACATGGGCAAAAAATTCAAGCGTATGGGGGAAATTTTGATACCTTTGAAAAAACATGGAAAGCCCAACAAGAAACTTTGAAGACGCAGCTTGCCAAGCAGGAAGCACAGCGTAAACATATGATGTCCTTTGTGAATCGTTTTCGCGCAAAGGCAACAAAGGCAAAACAAGCCCAAAGTCGCCTGAAAGCTCTTGAAAAGATGGAGGTTCTTCCTGAGATCATTCAGAATCCAGAAATTCGGTTTGACTTTCCACACCCAGAAAAATTAGCGCCACCCCTCATTGTACTGGAGAGAGTAAGTGTTGGCTATTCTCCAGATGTCAGTGTTCTCAAGGGGTTGTCTGAGCGCATTGATGCTGAAGATAGAATTGCCCTTTTAGGAGCTAATGGAAATGGAAAGTCAACCTTTGCAAAGCTTATCGCGGGCAAACTTTCTCCACAAAAAGGTATTATTCATCGCTCTCGAAAATTAAAGGTTGGTTATTTTGCTCAACATCAAGTCGAAGAATTTGATCTTCAAGCTACAGCCTTTGAGCATGTTCTTCGTAAATCTCCTAAATTGGCTCCAATAAATGCCCGTGCCACTTTAGCAAATTTTGGGCTTATGGGCCCAAAGGCCGATGTAAAAGTCCAAAACCTTTCTGGAGGAGAAAAGGCCCGCTTGAATCTCACGCTGATTTGTTTAGATAAACCCAATATTCTCATTTTGGATGAGCCCACCAATCATCTTGATATGGACTCTCGTCAAGCATTGATGCTGGCTTTGAACGAATTTCAGGGTGCTGTCATTTTGATTACCCATGATTGGGATTTACTCGCATCTACCATGGATCGTTTATGGCTTGTCGCGAATAATAGGGTCGAGCCATTTGAAGGAGATTTAGAAGACTATCGACGGATGATTTTGAAGGGGGATCAAGTCACATCAAAACCTAAGACGAAGAAAGATTTTTAGGGAGCAATCTATCCTCCCTGACCAAATCTAACTTTCTTCCTTCATCTTTTTAGTAACATCTGCCGACTCATCAAGTCCTTTTTTAAAGTGCTTTTGGAGAGATTCAACCACTTTTTCATTCGATTTTTCTATGATGGCATTAATATCTCTCGCATGTTCTACGGTTTTATCGACCATCACTTTTGTAGATTCTGATTGGCACGTCATTTTTTCTTCCAAAGGTATCTGAGACAAGCAATTCTTCATTCCCTTGTTCCATTGCTCGAAAATGTTTTTAAGGTATTGATTTTGAAGTGCCATTATAGATTGAGTTGCTTCTACAGCTATTTTCTGAGTTGAATTCATCAACTCTATATTTTGTTGATAATTCGCTGTCAGAGTTTTCATATCAAATACAGGGTTGTTCATCCCTTTAAAGGGATTAAAAAGCCCCTCTCCAAAGGGTGGTATGTTTTTCTCTTTAGCCATAGTTTTTCTCCTTTTGTTTCTAAAATAATTTCACAATAAACTTTTTAAGTGAAATATTGTCCTCCATTAAGTGTAATAGTTGTGCCAGTTATAAAACCAGCATCTTGAGATGCAAGAAAAATAACCGCACGGGCAACTTCTTCAGGTTCTCCCAATCGACCCACAGGAATCTGAGCTATAATTTTGGTTAAAATATCAGTCGGAAGGGTTTGCACCATTTTTGTATTGATATATCCAGGTGCAATAGCATTGACCGTAATTCCTTTTGTCGCGCTTTCTTGAGCAAGTGCTTTCGTGAGGCCTATTATCCCTGCTTTAGCTGCAGAATAGTTTGTTTGGCCAAATTGACCTTTTTGCCCGTTAATAGAGCTGATATTGATGATACGACCAAACCCTCGTTCTCGCATAGATTCAATCACCTGCCGACACATATTAAAGCAAGAAGTAAGGTTGGTTTGAAGTACATCAATCCATTGTGCATATTCCATTTTATGCATCACTCCATCACGCGTAATTCCTGCGTTGTTAACAAGGATATCGATGGGACCAAGGTCCTTTGTCACCCTTGCAACGCCCGCTTGACAAGCTTTAAAATCACTCACATCCCACTTATAAGTCGGAATTTCAGTATTCTCTTGAAAAGTATTAGCAGCCTCTTGATTAGCATGATAAATAGCTACAACTCTATATCCAGCTTGTTTTAAACTTTGAGAAATCGAGCTTCCTATCCCTCTCGTTCCCCCTGTGACTAAAGCGAATTTTTTCATGTTTCTGCTATCTCTTAAATCTATTTTTTTCTTCTTAACTATAAAAAATAACACTTAATTGTTAAAAAATTATTAAGTTATTATTGTTTGATGCAATCTCTCTCACTTTTCCATGACATAAAAACCCGGGCTATTACGCAAATTTCTGTATCCTTTTGAGGGATTCCCCATCGGTGGAGGAGAACACTTATCAGTTGAATGCTCAGAAAGCCATTTTTCCCAAGTTGGCCACCATGACCCTTTATGGTGAGGGGTATCCTCAATCCACTTTTGCGGAAATAATTTTTTATCTGATTTTTTTTGAGTTGAAACTTGATAGCTTCGCCGGGGATGCCCTGGTTCACTCACAATACCTGCATTATGTCCCCCACTTGTAAGCAAGAAAGTGATTTCCGTATCCGTAAAAAAGTGGATTTTGTAAACTGACTTCCAGGGAGAAATGTGATCTTTTTGGGTAGCCACTGAAAAAATCGGCACAGTAATATCTTCAAGAGTTACGGGATTCCCGCCTATTATAAATTTTCCATTGGTTAGGGCATTATCTAGAAATAAGTTACGAAGATATTCGGAATGCATTTTATAGGGCATTCGAGTTGCATCTTCATTCCATGCCATTAAATCAGTAAACTGAAGTCGTTTTCCCAATAGATATCGTTGAATCAATTTTGACCAAATGAGATCGTAAGAACGGAGCATGTCAAATGTTCCAGCCATACGTGAAGACTCGAGATATCCTTTGTTCCACATAATATCTTCAAGAAAAGTTATTTGACTTTCGTCGATAAAAAGGAGGAGTTCGCCAGCATCTTCAAAGTCAACTTGTGAAGCAAAAAGTGTAATCGACTTGAAAGGATTATTACTATCACGGTACATAGCTCCAGCAGCCATGCAGAGTAACGTTCCTCCCAAACAGTAGCCAACAGCATGTACTTTTCTTTTGGGAATGATTGCGGAGACCGTTTTTAAAGCCTCTTTAATTCCTAAGTTCACGTAATCTTCAAAACCTAAGTCTCGATCATTTTCGTCTGGATTTTTCCACGAAATCATAAAAACTGTATGTCCCTTCTCCACAAGATACCTAACTAAAGAATTATGAGGAGATAAGTCCAAAATATAATACTTCATAATCCAGGCTGGAATAATTAAGATGGGCTCAGCATAAACATCCTTTGTTGTAGGCGAATACTGAATTAATTCAATAAGATGATTTTGATAAATGACTTTTCCCTTTGTAACGGCCAGATTTTTCCCGACTTTGTATTTATCAGTTCCAATGGGAGGCTCATTTCTTAAAAAACGCGTTATATCTTCTGCGAAGTTTTTAGATCCTTTAATTAAGTTCGTTCCATTGAAATGTACGGTTGTTTTCACAACTTGAGGATTCGTAAGGGGAAAATTAACTGGCGCCCATATATCTAGATACTGGCGCGTAAGAAAGGGGAGCACGGCTGAATGATGACGGGAAACACCACGGACCGTGCTTGTTGCCTCGTCCCACCATTCCTGGGCTAATAAAAATGATTGTTGATAAATATTGTAAGGCCAAGTTTGCCAACCTTTATCTTCGAAGCGCCTGTCATCAGGTGCTGGATCAATGTAGCTCTCAGCGGGTATACCGCATGCCGCCCAGAAAGCATAATCTACTAGATTGATACTTTTCCTCAATCCACTTTCCATAAGAGCTAACTGTTTTCCTGGAGAGATTGCAAGGTGGCTAAGCCAGTCAAAATAAGCTCCTCCTATTGAAGTCGGAGATAAAGCCCAGAACTTTCCAAGCTTTGCATGAAATTCCCGATCAAAAGCTGTTGTAAATTGATGATCAGATTCAACCATGGAATTATACGGAGATTCTCGTTTTTCCGAATAATAGGAACCAGAGTAAATTTCTTCCTCTTTATCTGTATCTATAGATTTTTTCTTATCATCTATGGCCATTGATAGAAGGTCTTTCCACTTTGAAATGCAGCATTACTTCCCCACAACATATAGATCTACTGAAAATTTCTTAATATTTTAATAACGAAGTTTTTAAATAGAAGGGGGTTTTTTAACGAATTGGTAAGAAATGAGTCGGTATTATGCATTAAATTCTACTTTGTGTTTAGGATAAAAATGCCAGAACAAGAGACCCAAGATAAGCAAGAAACTATAGACACTTGGAAGACGTTTCTTGATACCTTTCAAGAACAAAATCAACACTTTGCCACATCATTTTTTAGAGGAATGCAACAGCATTTTCCATGCCCCCCTACTCTTTTAGGAGATGTTTTTATTAAAACCGCACAATCTCTTCTTAATGATCCAGCCAGCCTTTTTAGGGCTCAAGAAAATCTTTTAGACGAAATTCAGGGGTTATGGCAAAAAATGCTATCTTTTGACAGTGCCACACCGTCAGAAGGTATTCCTGATAAGAGATTTGGTCACGAAGCTTGGAAGTTTAATCCCTATTTTTTATTTATGAAGGAGTACTATCTCATTACCTCCCGATGGTTACAAAATCTTGTTTCTCAACTTGATGGAATAGATGAACAAACAAGCCAGAGGATTCAATTTTACACTAAACAATTGACGGAAGCGGTTTCTCCTACGAACTTCCCCTTTACAAACCCAGAAGTTTTAGAAGAACTTGTCAAAACCCAAGGAGCTTCCCTTAAGAAAGGGTATGAGGCTCTGTTACAAGACTTGGAAGCTGGGCAATGGATGAAAATGACGGATCCTTCAGCATTTACACTTGGGGAAAATATTGCTTCCACGGATGGAAGGGTTGTTTTTCGTAATGATATTTTTGAGCTTATTCATTATACCCCTCAAACAGAAACACAGTATTCTGTTCCTCTTCTTATTATCCCTCCTTGGATTAATAAATTTTATATTTTTGATTTGAGTCCCAGCAATTCTTTTGTCAAATGGATGTTAGCAAAGGGTCACAATGTTTTTATTATCTCATGGGTAAACCCAGGGGCAGAGCTTAGCTCTAAGTCATTCGAAAATTACCTTTTGGATGGCGCGTATCAAGCTTGCAAGCAAGTTTCACACCTGACTGAAAGCCCTACACTCCATACCATGGGATATTGTGTGGGGGGTAATTTATTAGCAGCTCTCAGTGCTTACCTAACCAAAAACCCTTCTAATTTTTCCCTTCAGACAATGACCCTACTTGCAACTATTATTGATTTTGCAAGAGTTGGAGATTTAAAGATTTTTATGGATGATGAGAGTCTAAAATTTGTTGAGGATTCTATGTCTGTAAGCGGCTTTTTAGAAGCTGACACTTTAAAATCCATCTTTAGTCTTTTAAAACCCAATGATTTGGTATGGTCTTTTTTCGTTAAAAATTACCTTTTAGGACAAATTCCACCAGCTTTTGATTTTCTTTTTTGGAATTCTGATTCAACACGTCTTCCGGCAACTCTTCATAGCTTTATCTTACGTAAATGTTTCCGAGAAAATCTCTTAATGAAACCCGGAGGACTTAGTATCAACAAGACTCTCCTTGATCTGCGCGACGTTTCTACCCCATCTTTTCTCTTGGCAACAGAAGAAGATCACATTTCTCCTTGGAAAAGTTGCTATCCGGCTGTCCATCTTTTCAAAGGCCCCCTTAAATTTGTCCTTGCGGGATCAGGACATGTTGCTGGCGTTATGAATCCTCCTTCACGCAATAAATATGGTTTTTTTACAAATTCTGACTTTCCTACAGATGAAGACGACTGGTTTAATGGTGCAACAAAACATGAAGGGTCCTGGTGGACAATCTGGAATGATTGGTTGTCTCCTTTTAGTGGAGAAAAAATAACACCTCCTGCTCCTTATCCTTCGCTTGGATCTGCTCCAGGAACTTATGTGAAAGAAAAATAAACACCTCTATACCTCTGCTCCCAGTCCATATCACTTTACATAAAATGGTTTTAATTAATTTTTAATATAATAGCTGTTTAATCATTCTTATCCCAATAAGTCCAACGACTTCGAGGAAAAGAAATGACAACAGAATCTCTCACGTTTGAATCGATAAGTGGTCCTCAAGAAAGGGGATATCTTAAACGGGTTATTCTCTCCTGTATGATAGGGAATGCCCTTGAATGGTATGATTTTGTTCTCTATGGTTATTTTGCTACAATCCTTGGCTCTCTCTTCTTCCCCAAATTCAGCACAATTGCCTCTTTAATGGCGACTTTTGGCATTTTTGCCGCTGGCTTTATCATGCGCCCCCTTGGCGGTATTATTTTTGGCCATATTGGTGATAAAACTGGACGAAAAAAAGCTCTGTTGTGGTCAATTTATCTTATGGCCATCCCCACCACCCTCATTGGTCTTTTGCCAACCTATGAACAAATTGGTTGGCTAGCGCCATTTCTTTTAACGTGTATCCGGCTCTCTCAGGGTCTTTCTATGGGAGGGGAATTTACAGGCTCTATGATTTTCGTGGTTGAGAACACCACTGAAAATAACCGTGGGTTTTATGGGAGTTGGGTTGTTTTCAGTCTTCTAATTGGTATTTTAGTGGGATCCGGCATTGCAACATCCACATGTTATCTTCTCTCTGAAGATCAACTCATGTCTTGGGGATGGCGTATACCTTTTCTGTTGAGCTTGATTGGAGGACTTGTTGGGTCGGTGATGCGTCGGACCATGCACGATCCAAAACAATATATAGAAGCAAAAAAACACCAACACGGCTGCGTAAATCCTCTCGTTGAATTATATAGGCACCACTTTAAAATGATCGTCTATGTAATTACCATTGAGCTTACCCTTGCGATTGGTTTTTATCTTATTGTGACCTTCATTAATAACTTTCTGATGGCTCTTCTCCATTTTGATAGGGTTACAAGTTTAATGATAACCACCTTCAGTATGATTGTCATGGGAGTTACAATTCCTCTTTCTGGGTGGCTTTCAGATCAGGTGGGACGGAAGGCTGTTTTAATTCCCAGTGCCCTGGCATTCGTTGTATTTTCTTATCCTCTTTTTATAACCATGGAAAGCGGCCTTGGAGGAGCGCTTTTTGCGCAAGTAGCTCTCTCTTTTTTTCTAGGAGTTTTCTTCGCCCCCTTTCCCGCCACCCTTGTTGAACTTTTCCCTGTAACTGTACGTTATTCAGGACTTTCCATTGCTCATAGCCTTAGTATGGCTGTGTTTGGAGGAACAGCCCCCTTTATTGCAACAGGCCTTATTCTCCTTACACACAACAATGCAGCTCCTGCCTTATATTTAGGCCTAGCTTCTCTTATTTCTGCCATTGCTCTTTTCTTTATGAAAGATCGCTATAAGACACAGCTTGTTTAAGGTCAAATGATTTCTATCATGATACAATACACTCGACAGCCATAGCGACGGCTTCCCCACCTCCAATGCAGAGAGATACGATACCCTTTCTTTTACCATGAGTCTTTAAGGAATAGAGAAGAGTAGTGAGAAGTTTTGCTCCTGTTGCGCCGATTGGATGACCCAAAGCACACGCTCCTCCATGAACATTGACATTCGTGTGAGAGAGCCCCAAATCTTTCATGACAGCCATTGCGACAACCGCAAAAGCTTCATTAATTTCATAAAAGTCAACGTCTTCTTTTTTCCACTTTGCTTTTTGCAATACTTTTTCTATTGCTTTACTTGGAGCAAGCGTAAACCACTCTGGTTCTCGTGAATGCTGAGCATGGGCAATAATCTTTGCAAGGGGGGTAAGTTTTCTTTTTTTTGCTTCACCTTCTGTCATTAAGACAAGGGCAGCAGCTCCATCACTGATTGAGCTTGAATTAGCAGCCGTTACTGTGCCCCCCTTTTTAAAGGCCGGCATGAGAAGAGGAATTTTTTCAAAATTAATTTTCTTCGGCGATTCGTCTTCATCAACAAGTGTTGTTTCTTTTTTAGTGGTAACCAGAACAGGTACAATTTCTTCTTTGAAATAACCTTTTTCAATGGCAGCCAAAGCTCGCTTGTCAGTTTCAATAGCATAAGCATCTTGCTGCTCACGCGTAAATCCATATTTTTCAGCAGTGTTTTCTGCAAAAACCCCCATCGACGTGCCCCCTGTAAACGCATCTTCCAATCCATCAAGAATCATATGATCGAGGAGTTCATGTTTACCCATGCGTAATCCTGCTCTAGCCTCGGGTAATAAGAAAGGGGCGCCGGTCATACTTTCCATCCCTCCTGCAATCGCAACATTTATGGAGCCTGCCTGAATCAAATCATGTGCGAGCATCACTGATTTTAACCCCGAGCCACAAACTTTATTAATGGTCGTACAGGCAACTTCTTTGGGAAGTCCAGCATAAAGTGCTACTTGACGGGCGGGAGCTTGTCCTAATCCAGCAGGGAGAACACATCCCATAAAAACTTCATCAATCTCTTTTTCAGAAATTTTTGCAGTTTCTAATGCTCCTTTTATGGCTGTCGTTCCCAGTTGAACTGCACTTACATTTTGAAATTGCCCTTGAAAAGCTCCTGTGGGGGTGCGCCTTGCAGAAACGATGACAATTGGCTCTCCTAGCATAAAAACCTCCTCCTTAATTCTTATTTTTTATGAGTCATTTTAACCCAAATTCATTGTTTCCTTAATTTTAATTAAGGCTCATTATTTTCACATAATCATCACCAAAAAGCTAGAAGTGTGATTTGTAAATATCCATCCCCCAAAAGCCTTAGCAGAAGAGGCGTGACTTTAAGCTGAAGAGGTTCTTAAAAAGACCACCTCTTAAACTTGCACCTTTATCAGAGGCTCTGTATAAATAAATGAGGTGCCCGTAGCTCAGCAGGATAGAGCACAAGATTCCTAATCTTGGGGTCGTGGGTTCGAATCCCGCCGGGCACACCAGCGAAATCTCTCATTTTTCTTTTTATTTCCTTGAGTTCATAGATTCTTAACCTATCTGAAAACTGGTTGAATTTCTCCCAAAACATCCTTCAATTCTTTCCCTTTTGGTGACAATATGGCGACAATTTAAAAAAGATGTGTTATATTCATTTATCTATAGGGAGAAAAGAAAATGCCAAAATTTACCAAGCGTTTTGTAGAATCCATAACTCCAGATCCTGAAAAAACTCTAAAGTATTGGGATGCAGAACTTAAGGGATTTGGACTTATTGTCTTACCAAGTGGAAGGCGAACCTATTGTATCGAGTACAGAAATACTGATCGAATGAAAAAAAGACTTAAAATTGGCGTCCATGGGCAAATCACAACGGAAGAAGCCCGTGAATTAGCAAAAAAAAGAATGGGCCAAGTCGCCCATGGGGAAGATCCCGCAGAGCAAAAAAAGCAAGTTAGTCGCCTTGCTACAATGGCTGATCTTGCTCAAGACTATATTGAACGACATGGATACAAAAAAAGGCGTAGAAGTTTGCAAGGAGATCAAGGGTTACTTACAAACGTTATTCTTCCTAACTTAGGTCGGTTAAAGGTACTGCATGTTACGCGCCAGGACATTGAATCCCTTCATAAGAACTTGCAAACCACACCTTACAAAGCTAATCATTCATTAGCTCTTCTTTCAAAAATGTTTTCTCTTGCTGTGGCATGGGGATGGAGGGATGATAACCCTGTCCAAGGAATAGAAAGATTTCAGGAAGAAAAACGCGATCGATGGTTAAATGACGAAGAGTTACAAAGGCTCTTTTCAGTTCTTGACCAACATCCAAACCATCTTACAGCGTATGTGTTTAAATTCCTTCTTCTTACAGGAGCTCGAAAAGGAGAAGCTTTAGGGGCCACTTGGAATCAATTTGACCTTGAAAAGGGAGTGTGGACCAAACCGGCACATTTGACAAAGCAGAATAAAAAAGAGCATCTCCCCCTTTCTGATAAAGCCCTTGAGGTTTTGCAGTCTGTCAAGCGCCTTGTTTCTCAGGACTCTGCATATGTCTTTCCTGGTAAGGTAGATGGGAAGCCTTTGCAGGAAATAAAAACTTTTTGGAAAAGAGTTATTAAAGAAGCACATCTTGAGAATGTTCGTATTCATGACCTTCGCCACACACATGCGTCTCACTTGGTCTCCAGTGGATTAAGCTTGAGCATCGTTGGAAAGCTCTTAGGTCATACCCAAGCGTCAACTACCCAAAGGTATGCTCACTTAGCAGATGAGCCCCTAAGGCAAGCGGCGGAGTTTTTTGGAAAAAAAATGGAGAAATTAACAAAGAAAGAGGATTAATGTACAAGAGGGGGAATTTCTCTAAATCATGGGAGAAGGACGAAAATGAAATCTCATTTTGAAGGAAACCACTGGACTTATTCTGCTGCTGTCCAATAGAGCCACAAAAACACAGGAAGAAAAATGAATCAAAAACAAGATTCTATCAAAGAAATGCTGGACCTTCTTAAGGGAGACTATAATTTCCCAGTGAAATTATGGGTATGGGGCAAGGTTATTAAGGAATGGGCAGGGATTGTCATAGGATCAGCCATATTCTTTCTGGTAGCATTGTTCATCATTCTTTCAATAAAGGGAGCGGGATCAAACGTTGAATTACAACCCGCAGAAGTTACACAAAGTATAGAAGAAAAAGAGAAAATGAAGGAGGAACAAGTTCTTACTGCTCATCTCAAAGAGATTGCCAAATTCATAAAAACAAATTCAGAATCTGTGACTAAACGGCAAGAGATTATAGAAAAACTCACTGAAGAAATTAGCTTGTACGCGGGACGTGCCTTGGATCAGGCTCAATTAGAGAGCAAGCTGAAAAGCTTCTCGTATCTTCTCAGTACATGCAATGAGTACCGAGGAAGTTATAGGAATACGTTCGCAAATAATATTAACCCTTTTGATGACCCTAATATTTCTCATGCTTTTGATGAACTTGTCGTGGGGCATTTTTTCATAGGCCGTCATGTTCTAGACCCACAAGAAGAAAATAAGCGATGGGAATCTCTCTGCGCATTCTGTCGTCAAGAAGCGAATAAGGCAAATGATGAGCTTGCACAAATTTTGAAGGCAGGAAACGCTCAAGCAACGGAGAAAACTGAAGGGTCAGAAAATGAAGACTTCGATCTTCAAGTTAAACACTTTAAGTTCTAAGAGTAAAAAGCCGAAAAACAACATCCAATAAATTTCTTTTAAAATCCTGCTTTCAGACGGTTTTAAATCTTCTATTGTGCATGATTTTTTAATAAAAATACTTGCGTATTCTCCTGGAATTGATATACTAAAATGAGAGGAGAGCAGCTATGCGTACATTAGATCAAGTGGAAAAACATCTTCATCCAGGAGCCGTTTACAGGCGATCTGACCTTGAAAAATGGTCAAAAGCGGTTGATCGCCATTTGCAGCAATTGCAAAAAAAAGGGGTATTAACCAAACTTTCTGGCGGTCTTTATTACTATCCGAAAAAAACAGCTTTCGGCGAAGCTCCCGCTAACGATCAAGCGTTGGTAGCGTCTTTCTTAAAAGACAATCGATTTCTTCTGACCACACCAAATGCTTATAACAGCTTAGATGTGGGAACGACCCAACTTTATAATGAGACTGTAGTCTATAATCACAAACGACATGGCCGCTTTCAATTGGGGGGACGCGACTTTGATTTTCGAATGAAGCCTCATTTTCCTTCAAAGTTAAGTCCCGAATTTCTTCTTGTTGACCTTGTAAACAACATGGAGAAACTTGCCGAAGACAAAGAGCAGGTTCTCAAGAATGTTAAAAAGAAAGCCCTTTCTATGAATGGGAAAGCTTTATCCAAAGCGGTTCTTCAGTATGGGGGAACGCGGGCGAGAAAGTTCTTTGCTGAAGTGTTGGGAAAGGATAGGTTAAGATATGTCTCTTAACTACCTTCATAATCATCCTGACTTTCCTGAACTCATTCGGATTGTGGGAGAAGAAAGATCGATTGACCCTGCACTTATCGAGAAAGACTATTGGATTATGCATTGTCTTTTCGGATTGCAGAAAACGGGCATGACCTTCCAACTCAAAGGGGGCACCTCTTTATCGAAAGGGTACGGTATTATTCATCGCTTTTCAGAAGATATTGACCTTCGCGTTGAACCTCCGGCTGGAATGAACGTACCAACGGGTCGCAATCAAGATAAGCCTGCTCAATCTCAACGTCGGAAGGAATTCTATGATTGGCTTGCAAATGCAATAAGAATTGAAGGCATCTACGATCTTCAACGCGATACCAGTTTCGATGATAAAAAATACAGAAGTGGTGGAATTCGGTTGCTTTATAAGACCCTTAATACGCCATTAGAAGGATTGAAAACGGGTATTCTTTTAGAAGTCGGTTTCGATGATGTTACCCCAAATGAACCGAGAGATATGAGTTCATGGGCTTATGAGTTTGCAGTTAAAAAAGTAGATATTTTGGATAATCGACCTAAAAATGTGCTTTGCTATCATCCCGGTTATACGCTTATCGAAAAACTTCAAACCATCTCCACTAAATTCCGAAAACAGCAAAAAACAAATACGTTTTCTGAAAACTTTATACGCCACTATTATGATGTTTATTGCCTTCTCCAAGAACCATTAGTACAAACTTTTATAGGCACTCCAGACTATCAGAAACATAAGGAAAAACGTTTCCGTCAAGAGGACAACCCCATTATCGAAGAAAATGAAGCCTTTCTCTTACACGATTCCGCAACAAAACTGGAATATAAAAAGGCTTACAAAAACAGTCGCAACCTCTATTACAAAGATCAGCCAGAATTTGATGAAATCATGGACGTGATCCAGACTTACATTAAAAAACTCTGAGTGCCCCTTCTCCTACTTGCTTTTGCTCATTTGTGAGTTCCCTCCAGAAAACGCGACTCCCCCTTTGTGAGACCAGGTGTTCATTTGGGTGGGGTCGTGTTCTTTTTCTTTGAGAGAAAGAAGTCCTCCGAGGAGAGCATTTGTATTCCAGTTTTCGAGTTTGGCTTTTGAGACAAGTCCCCCGAGCTCAATCAAGTGACGAGTTCTTTGCTTTCTTTCCTGAATTTTTAACAAGGCATCCAGTTGCCTAACTCTGTTTTTCCGTTGTTCAAGTTTTTTTCTTTTTCCAATAAGGTCGATTTGTGTCATGCGTTACTCCAAGAGGAAGAACTGTTTTTGATAGAAATAGTATACAGAAACGAGGGATAAAAATCAAAGAAAACAGTCAAGAAATCAAAATAAAATCTTTTTAAATCAAACATAAATGGATATATAACATGAGAAAATCGCTTGTAGCGTTAGGAGAGAAATTCGGAGAATTTTTCGAACTACGCAATATGCAAACTCAAAAATGAGTTTGCGCGTTTTTTCAAAAGAGCGTAGAGTATGTTTATACAAAAGGCCTATTCTGGCTTCTAAAATAGATTCCTATCGGAATCCCAAGGGACGTTTCTGTCAATAATTCTCAAAGTCGAAAAACTTAGGTTAAAACGAGAAAGTTTTTCTTTTCTCCTCTAACTTTTGTTTAGAAGCTGCTTATACGAAAGCTATTGCTTTTAATTCACACCATAATCGCTGTTTTTTATTTGAAGGAATGACCATGGCCATTCAATTTGCGAGATGTGAATATGTCTCTCGAAGTTCTGGAGGAAACGCTTGCCGAAAGGCAAGTTATAACCAAAGAGAACAAATTCGCTGTGAACGAACAGGGGAGCTTTTTTCTTTTCAGGAAAGGGGGGGAAATGTTCACCATGAAATTCTTATTCCTTTAGGCGCTCATGAGAAGTTTAAAAACAGCACGACTCTTTGGAATGAAGTAGAAGCTTGTGAAAGGCGCATTAATAGTCAGCTCGCAAAAGAATTCGTCATTGCCCTTCCTGATAATAAAAAAGTGACCCTTGAAGATCGCATTGAGCTGACGCGGCGATTTGGCCAAATCTTTATTGAGCGCGGAGTTGCTGTTCAAGTGGATGTCCACTCTCCCCATGAGAGGGAACGAAACTGGCATGCTCATTTGCTTGTAACCACACGACGGTTTTCTGAAGATGGATTAATATTTGGAGAAAAAGCAAGAGACTTAGATCCGGTTGTGAGAAAAGGGCTTGTTGTTGAAAGCAACTTATGGGGAGAGATCTGGCGTGATCTTCAAAATGCTTATTTTGAGGAAAAGGGCTATGATATAAGGGTTGATCCTATCGGGATTATCCCTCAGGAACATATTGGCCCCGTGAGAATGCGCCATCATATGAATGAAGCTGTCTTAAGAGCTCAACTTCTTCAAAAAGCCAATGAGAAACTTGCTCAAGATCCTTTAAGTGTTATAGAAGAACTCACACGGATAAAAGCTGTCTTTTCAGAAGGCGATGTGGACGCTTTTTTAAAAAAGCATGTTCCTTCAAATGAGAGAGATGGGCTTTCAGAAAAGATTTTAGAGAATTCTCACGTGATTCCTCTCTATGATAAGGACACACAAGAAAAGACAAAATACTTCACGACTGATGAGGTTAGAGTTGAGGAAGAAAAGCTTCTCCGCTTTATAGAGGGAATTGCAAATACTTCAAGGTCTTCCCTTAAGTCTTCTTCTAACCAAAAAGGACAAATAGAAAAGTCCCTCACCGCTGAACAAAAAGAAGCCTATGATCATTGTGTCAGCTCAAATAAAAATCTTATCCTTATCCAAGGACGAGCAGGTGTTGGAAAAAGCTATGTCCTAGATGCCATTCGTAAGGCTCATGAAGAAGATGGGTATCGTGTTCTGGGATTAGCGGCAACTCATAAAGTTGCCTTAGATTTAAAAGAGAATGGGTTTATTGAGGCTAAAACCTGTCATTCCTTTTTATTTGCTTTTAAAAACAACCGAGATCATCTTAACTCAAAAACCCTCGTCATGGTAGATGAAGCGGGCATGCTGGGAACAACACTTTCCGTTGAATTGTTTCATGCCATCAAAAGTAAAGGAGCCAAGCTCATCCTTGTTGGGGATGATCGCCAATTGAGTTCAGTTGAAAGGGGAGGATCCTTTTCAGTTTTAGCAGAACGATATAATGCTGTTGAATTGAAAGACGTAAGGCGTCAAACAATTGGTTGGCAAAAATCTTTATCTGAAGCTCTTTCAGAAGGGCATGTTAAAGAGGCCGTTCATTACCTTAACGAGAACAAGGCTATTTCTTGGACGCCAACAAAAGAAGAGGCTTTAGCAGGACTTCTCAAGGATTGGGCCAAGGAGAGTCTTCTGAACCCCCATCACTCACGACTCATTTTAGCTCAACAAAACATAGACGTTGATGCCCTCAATCAAGGTGCCAGAGAGATTTTGAGGCAACAAGGAAGAGTGGGAGATTCAGAAATTACCTGCTCAACTTCAAGAGGACGGGCATCTTTTGCGATAGGTGATCGGGTTCAACTCACAAAAACAGACCAAGTGCAAAGTCTTTTAAATGGAAGCTTTGGGACAATCGAACATATAAACCCAAAAACCAAAAAGATAACCCTTCATTTAGATAACGGAGAAACAAAGGAGATTGATCCAAATCTATATGATGGGCTCCGGCATGGCTATGCTGCAACGGTCTACAAAAGTCAGGGATCAACTTTAGACCATGTTTATGTTCTCTATAGTCGAATGACGAACTCATTGATCAACTATGTCGCTTTAACCCGTCAAACAAAGTCTTTATCTCTTTATGTATCACAAGATGAAGCTCTTTCTCTAACGCATCTCATTCGGCAGATGGGAAGACTTGATACTCAAGGAATGAGCCTTGGTTTTGACACCAAAAGGGACATTGAAAAGAAACAAGAAAATAAGCCTGTTCCCATTCACCTTAAACATCATGCTCAGCAATGGCTGACCAAAGTCGCAGATCATTTCCATAAAAACGAAAGGTTTTACGACTTTAAAAAGCCTCAGAGCCTTCCTCAAGAGCCAGCCACATTTTCTGTGTTTCAAGAGAAGGTAGAGCCTCAGACTTCATTAAAAGATCAGCCAATAAGGAAAAGTACCGAGCATAGCCTCACAAAAAGCTTCCAACCCTTTACAAACGTTCAAGTTGTAGAAGAAGCTCTTAAACAGAACATGGCGGCCTTTGCAGATGATGTTTTCTCGTCCTTGGGGAAATCACTTCACCAGGCTTCTTCCTCGTCTACACAGCGCCGTTATGGGGAGAGGGGGCATATCACTGTGAACTTGAGAACAGGAGCTTGGATTGATTTTAGAGACAGTGACATGGCTGGTGGTCCTCTTCATCTGCTTACAAAATTGAAGGGTCTTTCTTTTAAAGAAGCCGTCGACTATGGAGCAGCCTGGGCAGGGTTAACGTCTGAGGGACTCAAATATGACCGCCCTCTACCTCAGAAAAGTAAGACAGAAATTCTTAAGAAAGACCAAGAAAACAAAGACAAAATAGCTAAAGTTCAAGCCTTATGGAATAAAGGCCAACCCATTCAAGGAACTCTTGCAGAAAGGTATTTGAGAAAACACCGAAAAATTGAAGGAGAGTTGCCAAAAGACCTCCGATATCTGCCCTCTTTTTATGACAGATCTTCTCAAACCAAACATCCTTCTTTAATGGCCACAGCTCGAAATCCAGAAGGACAGATTACAGCTGTGCAAATCACCTTTCTTGATTCTGAAACAGGAAAGAAAGCGTCTCTTGATGTTGCCAAGAAGTCCTTTGGAGTCCTTAAGGGATCAGCTGTGATTCTTCAGGAGAACCCATCAGGACCTCTTTTTATAGCTGAGGGGGTGGAAACAGCACTGAGTTTAAAGTCAGCAGGAGTCGAGGGAACCATTCAGGCCAGCCTAGGACTTTCCAACATGAGGCGTCTGGGAGCCAAGGATTTGCAAACCCCACTTATCATCTGTGCGGATCATGATGCCCCTGAGTCTCCAGCAGCTAAAAGTTTAGAGAAATCTGTTCTTGTTCTTCAGGAAAAAGGCTTTCACGTTACGGTTATTAAGCCTGAGAAACTCAATCAAGATTTTAATGACGTATTGAAAGAAAAGGGACCTCAAGGCGTTCGAGAGATCCTACAAAAAAGTCTTCCTGACCATGAAACGCATCCCGCCCTTCAAAACCAAGTTGTTCAAGAGAATCCTTTTGATAAAATCCGCCTTATTTGTGAAAAGCAGCTTTACGATTATCTCAAATCAGAAAAGCAAGCCATAACTACTAAGCTCAAAACCCGCATTACGATCCAATCCGAAAGGGCCGCAGATTTGATTTTGCATCAGCATCAGGGAAAGCCCACCCAGGAAGAAACAAAACTTTACCTTTTACGCGCTAAGTATGAGCTCGATCGCATTCCTGAGATTCGCCGAGATCTTATTGAAGAGTGGAGAGAAGAGGGAGACTTTAACAAAAAGAAGGATCCGCTTCTGGCCCACATGATTGCTGAACGGCAAGCCTCTATTGAAGGACGTCTTTATTTTGAAGCAAAGAAAGTAGGGAAAGAACCCTCAACACAAATACCAGAACTTGCTGAGAAAGAATTGGATCAGCATCACAAGAAAGCAACCACCTTAGCCAAAGAGCTCTCTCAAACTTATTCCCTCTCCAAGGAATTAAGCCTCCGGTGTGCCAAGGACATTCTCCGATACAATGAGACCCATGGAGAAAAACCAACCCAACACCAAGTTGAACAACTTGTCGAGATCACAAAGAACCTTGCGAAAACCTATCCCTATCAAAATAAGGAAACGTTTTCAATAACATTCCAGCGGATTAAGGAAACGGATCTCATATTCAGGCAACTCTCTCTTGCAGAAAACTCCACGACTACACCTGACCTTACTAAAATCCAAGACCAGGCTAAAACTTCGCTCGAACAAATCTCCCTCCAAGTAACCCGCGACCTTCAAAGAATGATGCGGAGATCAAATCAGCTGGAGTTGGGGATGTGAGGGGATGAAAAATAAAAAAACTGGCTATATTACTTATTGCCCCTTGAGACAAAGAGCAGAACCATGAGCTAAACCCTTTGTCTTATTAAACATACTTTCCGATTTAATCGCCCGACATCAACTATCCTCAGGCTCATTGGGGCTCATATGTACTCGTACACTTCTGTATTTTGTAGAAGGCAAGGATATTGACATGAGACCATTTCTAAAAGAAACTAAGGGCGTGAAATAAAATTATCACTATTTATGCAAAGAACGCAGCAAAAACCAAAAGAATTCTTTTTTAAAAACTTCTTGCCAATAGGGTGGGTCTTTTTAGTGAGACGGAGACCTAGTGGTTCTTTCTCAAAGCCCTTCCAATGGAAGAAGAAGATGTTGTCTATCAACTATCCCTTACCTACGCTTGATCAATTTCTAAAGAGGAAACTTTATGTCCTGTATGATCTCTCATTTAAGGCTTAAGAAAAGCATTCATTTCTTTACTATTCTTTTCTTTTTCTTACAGCAGATTGTACCCTGCGCTCCAGCTTTGGCTATGGAGGAAGAGGATGAGGACTTTTCTTCCAGCTCCTCTTCCAGTTCAAGTTTACCAAGAGAGTTACCTGATATAGAGACTCTAGAGGATTATGGAAGCATTTCTATCCCTTTGAGAGAAAAGAGTGATGATCTTCCTATTCGAAGTCATCCCCTTCATCCAGTTGATGATGAGTTTGAACAACAAACCTATAAAATAGACGAGAGGTCTTTTAGACTTCAAAATGTTTCTGGAAAATCTATGCGGTGCTTTTTTAATGCTATTGGATTAGAAGCCGATATGGAAATTGCAAAATTAAAAAGCAAGTCTGATGATTCTCTTGTGCGATACATGATTGCCAATGAAATCGTCTCAGCGGCGGCAAATCCCGCACAACTTCCTCAATCGGTTAAAGATGTTATTCAGTATACACTCTATGAGGCCCGACGAGGGGCGGATGATGTCCTTGATAAGAAGCGATCAGATAGACTTTGTGAGCAAAGTACGGATGGAAATTTACAAGACACTCGAGTTCTTCCTCCACCGCTACAAAATGTCGGACAAAGAAAACAAAAAACTCTAGAAAACTTAAGGCAAAGAGCTTTTTCTCCTGAAGCTTTTCATGCTTTTCTTGACGATCACATTGGATCTGAAAACATGATGGTAGCCCTTCACGATGTTCAAGGGGAAGAAGGGGATAATCCTCACGCCAATTATACTTCCATTGATGCCATTGCTTATGTCAACAACTTAGGGATAAAACTTTACAACCCTGATAAACACGGAGGGCTAAGACTCGCGCATCAGTATATTCCACAAGATGCCAAGGAGGTTGCCTACCTTTATCATAAAGGGGTCCATTTTCAGGCGCTTGTGCCCATAGATTCCTCTTCTTCCGGAGCTGCTTCTTCTCGCTCTTTCTCTGCAAGCTCGAGTCAGAGTTCTAACCCTCACAGGGAACCTCCAGAAACAGACGCACCTCCTTCAAGCTCTTCTCCTACAGATTTGTCTGTCATACATTCACTAGTTACAGGTATAGATTGCAGCACTGAGGAATGTTCAAAAGACTTCTCTGAGCAGATTAGCCAGGCGTTACCTAGATTAGTAAACTTACGTACTTTGATACTTGACGGTATTTTTAGCATAAATAGAGAGAGTTCCTTACCATCACATTTTTCTAATATTTTGGCAAGTACACCACATTCCATAGAGGTTCTTTCGATGAATGATAACTTATTTCATGAAAGTTCATTTTCGGCTGTTATAAAATACTTAGATAGCCAGCCTCATCCAGAACCCCGACTCCCTTCTCCTTCCTCACCTCCAACCCTAACAAAAAGGGAGCTAACAGAAGATCAACGAAGACATTTTGGAGGATTGTTAAAAGATATTTCTGCCCCTATTAGCTGCTTTCAGAATTTGCGGGTTCTTCGCATGGCTAACGTTTATAGAAATGCAGATTTTTTCTTTCCCATTAGGGAACTGTTACAGTCTTTGCCAGCCTCTTTGGAAGAATTAGACTTGAGGGGTACAAGTTTTAGTACGGGTGATCTTATCTTTCTTGCAAATGATAAAGAAGTAAGAGCTTTCCCAAATTTAAAAATAGTAAAGTTAAGTAAGGCAGGAATTGAGGATGGAAAAATGCTAGCTCGCTTTTTAAAGCAGACTCAGTTGCAAGAATTTACTTTTATAGACTCTCTTAATGAAGCTGATTTCTTTATTGAATTTTTAAAAGAACTTTCAACGCGTCGTGCTGAATGGCAAGAATCTGACATTACATTCTCTTTAGTCAAACTTGATATTAGTAATAACAAAGAAATTGGTAAGGAAGAAGATGATGTAATAAAAGTATCCGTATTCCAATTCGGTCCATCAACTTTTTTTAATCAAATCTTAGGATTTAAACATCTAAAAGAACTTGATATTACACGCAATAATATTGATGGAGATTTAATTAAAGACTTTGTTGATCGTATTTTATCATATAATGGATTGCCAAATCTTCAATACATAGGTTGCCTTGAAGGCAATGAAATTTCAACAAAACGGCGAAAAAATAAACCCGATCACCAAGGAATTTGTGAGAGTGGTCATGAAGAGGGTATGGAAGACATCCCAAGTACTTTGTCTTCACAAGAAGACGAGATTGTAGATAAATTAAGTAGATTAAAGAATTCTAAGGAAAAGTTTGCGTTTGATTAGTTCTAGTGTGTACAGCCCCTGACCATCAGATCTGTGACGTCTTCATATTTCATGCATCATTTTTTGAAACAGATTAATGACCTAACTTTAAACACTTTCTTAAAGGTTTTGCCATAATACTATGGCAACATGTACAGAAATTAACAAAACCCAATGAAAAATCATTTTCCAAATAACTAAACAATGAATCCTACCAATTTTACAAGGCCTCTGGCCAAGTTATAGACGCATGCAACACTCTTAATATTTCTATTTTTTCGTTTTTTACGCGATAAGGGATAATTTTAATAGAGCAAATGACTGTGTAAAATCTCTTAAGAAAGGCATTAGTTGTGAAACTGGCAAATGTATATGTGCGGATGAAATTAAATGTATAGAGGATCTCATAAAAGGTGGTAAACGTGTTGAAATAGGCTCCTCATTAAAATGCTTTGAAGGAGAATAATTATGAAAATTAAATCTTATCGATATTTGAAAAATAATCTAAAATGCGATCACTATCCGGATCTCTTTCAGGTGGATTTTCTTCATATTGCCTATTAGCCTCTTCTATTCTTTTACGCATTTTAACTAGTTTTTCTGATTCCTCTTTTACACTTTCGAGCAACATATAAACTGCAGCTTTATGTCGATTGTCACTTTCATCAAATATTTTTTTGCAGGTAGATGAGAACCTAAGAAAAGGTGCTCTCCCTATTGTCTCATTGCTTTCATTGTAGAATTTAAGAAAGCTTTCAGCTTGAGTATACTTTGGATCAATGACATCCACGTCTTCTTTGCTCACAAATATAAGACTTTTCTTAATCCTTTCCTCATCACTTGGGGTTCCTGACCAGATTCTATGTATATGTGTATCTGCCTCCCACGCTAAGATCTTGCGAAGAACACCGTAGGCAGAAGTTGTTATCATCAAAGCCAGAATCATTAGTCCTAGAAATTTAATGTTCATCTTAACTTCCTCTCCTTACTTCAGTTCAAAAAACAAACATGAAATGCCTTAAAACGTGTTCGAGATAATTTCTCTGGTCTAAGTAGTCGTGATATTGTTTCAAGGGTAAGGGGTATGTTACGCGTGTGCCTGCTGGTGAGGTAATACGGAATAAACTATTTTCAACATTATAATCTTCCCATTTAAGTTCAACTCCATACTCATACCAACTTAAATCATCCCAATCTCCCCATGTGAAAAATATTCCCACAGGGGCTGTGTCTGCATTCCATCTATCCATAATATCACTAAAATGACTCGCTGAACCGGCAATTTTTTTTTCTATTAAAAAGCGCGGACAAATCCATACCTCAATTTTACTTGCGTTTTCAGGGTTTTTTCTTTTGCGATATCCTGTCGATATACTCAAAACGTCATCCACTCCGAATTGGGATAAATCAAAGGTTCCTTCTAAGGGAGTGTCTAACTCGGCTATTCGCATCTCTACCTTTCTCTCATCATTCTCTCTATTTGGTTTATAAACCAAGACTCCCCTTAAAAATCTTTCGTAAATGTCTTCATGGCCACGGACAACTTTAGGAATAAGCACTTTGATATGACCTTCTAATATTCCTACTCTCTCTTCCATTAAAGTAAGTCTTTTTGTTAAGTCATCAACTTTTTCCATCACTTTGGTAAGAGGAGTGTGTTTGTTTGATTCCTCATCATCCTCCATTGCGCACAAAGAACTTAAATTCAGAACTAAAGCAATGAAGGGGCTTAAACATATCTTGGTTAGTCCATTCATGATTGTATTTTTCGCCTCATTTTGTATGATTTCTGTTTTTACCAGGTTATATATTAATAATGTTAAAATCTTTGATAAAGGGCGAGCATGTCAAGGTCAAAGAATAAAAATAACAATTAAGAAAGGAGTGCCCCTCTCCGGACGAGATCCATTCGTGACTTTTAAAGATGACACTCGGCCGCAAAACTTGCCCACCGAGTCTTTTGTTGGCTGACATGATGACTATAACGCTATAGGTCATCAGCCCTTCAACACACTCGCTAAAAAAGGAAAAATCAAACACGAAAACAATACGACATATACCCGCCCCTTTTTATACAATCACCTCATTGATTTATCTGAAAAAACGGAAGGCTCTTCTTTTTTGTTGAAAATTTAAGGATACGGTTTAAACACTTTCTTAAGGGTTTTGCCATAATACTATGGCAACATGTACAGCAATCAACAAAACCCAATGAAAAAACAAACTGTTGGCCTCCTCTTTGTTTTACTCCTTATCTTAATAGGGGGGTTTGCTTTTTACAAAATTTTTCCAGATGAAGCTATTGAACAGGTAACTCACCAAGACGAACCGAAATCCCCAAGAGAATGGTCGGTAGAGGATGCCAGCTCTCAACCTCTTTTTACAGCTGTTGAGCCCTCTCCAGATGGAAAACACACCCTTGTGGCTCAAAAGTATTCTCTTTCAAAGAATGCTGCCACCAACTGTGCTAAGGATATCTTGCGATATAAAGAAAGCCACGGGGAAAATCCCTCACAAAAACAAATATTAACTCTTGTCTAAATTGCAAAAGACCTTGAGAAAACTTACCTCCACAAAGCAAAGGAAACCGCAACAGACATTTATCTTCGCCGTAAAGAAGGTGATCTTCTTTTTAGGCAAATGTCCAATTCAGACAAGGCTCCCGTCTCTCCTGACCTCAGCAAAATTCAAGCCCAAGCCAAGTCAACTCTTGAATCCATGACCCTCCAAATGGCTCGCGATTTGCAGAAAATGAATCAAAGGGAACTAACTTTATGAGAAACCAAAGGTAATGAACATAGTTTTCTTATAGAAGGCCAGAAGAATTCTTCAAGTTTATGGATTCTTACGTGTTTTAAATCAATTGAGAACTTTTTTCATTTCTTCTGCAATAACAAAGAGCACTTGAAGCGCTGCGCCTGTGTGAGTTCGGACTTGCTTTGATTCCTAAGGGGATATAACCTTGGATACACGTCAAGTTTCTTAGGAAAGAAGGAGGAAAAAGCTCAGTGAGGAAGA